>JQIA01000208.1_pt1 | contig 27242 bp, 20 predicted proteins | sample 811431 | NCBI WGS metagenome assembly JQIA01 (sample SAMN02998118, study PRJNA258478) | marine sediment metagenome | biome: marine; feature: seafloor; material: sediment; isolation source: oil-polluted sediment collected from 3 locations (0.5 km, 0.7 km and 0.9 km)... | place: USA: Gulf of Mexico ...
ATGAGATGGCACATCAGTTCACAAGTGAGGTTTTTACAATTCGTAGCGAACCGCCTCACGGGAAAAGTTTCCAGCAGGCATGTATACTACTTCGTGCGAACCCAAAAGCTTCAGGGAGTTATGCTCCTCTTTCCGAGAGAATTAAAAACCCGGAGATTGAAGAAAATGACAAAATCATGTTTAAAGTTCAAAAGCTTTTAGCTCTTGCCGAAAGTAACCATATTCACGAAGCTGAAGCAGCTGTAGCTAAAGCGCACAAACTAATAAAAAAATACAACATAGATATGCTTCAAAAAAATACAAAAAGAGATTTCGTTAGTATCTGTGTCGGCAAGCCAGCATTACGTCATTTTAGGGATGAATATGCCCTTGCTAATCTCCTTACAAAACATTATTTTGTTTATGGCATTTGGATTTCAGCATATGTAATAGAGAAAGGGAAAATGGGCAGAGTGCTGGAAATTTCAGGGACACTCCAGAATATTAAAATTGCTTCCTATGTATATGATTTTGTCCATAACTATATCAATTCCTCATGGGCACTATACAACAAAAATAAAAAACATACCCGATATAGAAAAACTGATTTTGCAACCGGTATAATTGATGGATTTACTGCAAAGTTAAATCAACAAAAAGCACCTAACAATGAAACTTCAAACTATAGGAATAACAAAAACCTACCCTCAAAAATTGAAGATAAAAAGCTTACAGAATACACCTCTTTTAAATATCCAAACACAAAAAGCTTCAGGAGAAGCGCTTCACAAATTGATGATAAAATTAATAGTGACGGGAAAAAAATCGGTAACAAACTGATCATTTCAAAAGGAATTGAAAAGAAAAGTAAGGGAAACATTAAATATCTACCAAACAGGTAAGATATCTTCAAAATAACAAAACCTTAGACCATCCAGCTTTAAATTCTTTACGTAAAAAGAAAGCTGGGCAATGTAAGGTTTTAACTAAACACCATTATGTATATTTAAAGAAAAACCATTGTTATTATTCAGTTTTCCGGCTGATAATATAACAATTTATTTCACTCAATTCAAGTAATGAAAACCTATTAAATGAGTCATCAAAAGTCAGGTGTTTTTCTTCGTCGAATGAAAGGCATTCATCCACTGAAAAATCACTATTCTGCATAAAAGTCGAATTAAATATCCTTTTCCACTCAACTGGAAGCGTTCTGTTTTGAAAAAATTTTTTTTCAGACAATGCATCCCATTCTTTATTTGTATAAACTCTGAATGAAAATGGATCGTAACCAGAAACACATGAAAAAGATCTGTGATCCCGTGTTATTATATTATTAACTGCAATCCCACCATATTTTAGAATACGATGAATTTCTAAAACAGCTTTCTCTGGGTTTTCAACATGTTCAAGAACTCCTGAAGTAAATACAAAGTCAAATTTTTCCTTACTATGATTTGTCTCGCACACGTCGGTACTAAGCTGAAATAATATTTTATTTTCATCAATCATAATTTTACTTCCACGTTTAAGAAATAATGATGAAAATCTATTTAAAAGCGTATCTCTCTTAAAAACATCCGGATAATTTTCAAGGTATTTTTCAACATAAACATAATCATTATAAATATTGGTTACATCCGGATAGCTTATACCAAAGCTATTTTTGTCTATTGAGATTACTTTTTTTGCTCCAAAACAATATAAAAGGACTTCAAACCCCAATAATCCGCCTGGACCTACATTCAAGCAAACAGTATCTGCTAATGACTCAATCCGTTCATCCGAATTAAAATATTTTTCAAATATTGGAATTGGTGTAGATTGGAATTTACCAACCAAAAAAATTTGTTTTTCATCACAATAACCATATTCAATTAATTGCTTACCTATTACATCTCTACCAGATACCGACGTTACCAGAATTTTATCAAAATCAATGGTTTTAATGTCTTCAGGAGCAATAATACCATACCCATGAAAAAGCTTTCCGTAAAGTGATGAATCATTATCTGCTATACACACAATATCTACTTTAATACTATTCAAATTTATATAATTCAGCATATCCTCTGAACCAGCGCCGGCGCCGAATAATATTACCCTATCACCCTGAAGCTCAGGAATTTCGTAAAGATTTAGCCAGTTATAATTCAATGTGCCCCACATTTTAAATAACATTTACAAATATAAGATTATGCCCAGATACGGAGTTGTAAAGAAATATAAGCATTCAAGCTCCATTTCCTTTTTAAACTCAATACTCTCATGAATGGTTTCAATTGTTTAACCAGGATATCCAAAAATTAAGGTGGTTAGGGTAAATACCGGCAGCTCTTGTATTTTCCATAGCCTTTTTGCCTGTTTAACAGAAGGCTTTTTATTCATTAAATCGAGCACTTTATGACTGCCGGACTCAATACCATAACCTATCCACACACACCCGTTTGAGATATTTTAGTAAGACCGCAGGTTTTGCACTGGTAACTCTGCCATAACAACCCCAGGTAATCTTCCAATTTTTTAAAAAAAAGACTACAAAATTCCAAAAGTTTTTTTTCTGATGCCATCATATTTCCATCATTAAAGCCGATAAAATTGACATCAAATTCATCTATTAAGAATGTTGCTATAATTGATTGTATTCTATAGAATTGAAATTTATTGGTCTAAAAATAAAATTCATTAAAAAAACACTGTCTCCACAACAGTATTGGGAGTGAAATCAGAAAATCGTTTTGAAGGAGAAGGGAATCCGGGTAATACAAATATAAGTCGGTCCATTCCCGCTTTTTTTGCAAGATCTTTCGCTCGGTTAATATGGTCAACAGAGTCATTCCATTCGAAAAGTAGATATTTCCAAATCAGGTGTGTATCCTTCCTATATTTCTGTTTCAATTCTGAACAATCTTTTAATATTGACATCATCTTTTTAAAATCAAATGCAGAAGTCATATATTTCTGAACACTTTCAGTATCTGAGCCATGTATTGAGAAATGTACAGAATGAACGTTCGAATCGATTAGTTGTTTACGTTTGCAGTGCGTATTAAGTAAAAGTCCGTTTGTTGCAATTTCAATTTTTATTTTTGGTGATGTTTTTCGAGTATATTCTATAAAATCCAGAGCCCCGGGATGAATAAAGGTTTCCCCATAATTATAAAGTCGAATATATTTAAACTGCTCAGTTCCGCTACGAACCCAGTCTGTGAGCATATCAGAATCAATCAACGGCTGTTTCCTTGTCTCAGGAATATTTTCCCTTGATTGCATACAGCCATTACATGCAAGGTTGCAAATTGATGACATTTCAATCACAAGTTGCCACGGTATGTCTCTTTGAGCCATAAAGTGAAAAATTTCATCATCAGTCGGATTTATCTTATACATTCCGGTTTCAGGAAAATTTGCCGCTGATATTTTACTATAGCAAATTTTACATCGTGGCATGCAGACTGGATTTTCAACTATATTCGCAACAATTTTTTTATATTTATGAATGATTTCATCTGGACTTTCATGATAAATGCTGGCAAATCTGTTTACACCAAGAGAATCCATACAGCAGGTAGTCACAGCCCCATCAGACAAAATAACAAGTTCATTCAAATAATCGCATAAAAATCGCAAATCAATTCTTCCATGTATATAATAATTCAATCATTAATAAACTATATTTTTCAGCCAGTTTCTTGCTCTTTCTGCACATAATTTAGATTCTTCAAGTAAGTTATCATAATTCTTATTAGTATGCTGTCCTGTTTTTCGATTTTCACCATGAAACCTAACCGAATATAACACTCTCGGAAGGTGATGAAAGGATGCACCATGCATGGCAAACCGAAGATAATGATCATAATCATTAGCAGATTTATAATTTTCTTCATCCATTAATCCTACAGTATTATGCAATTCGGTTTTATATAAATGACTAACACCCAAATTATACCAGTCAGCAAAACAGGTCTTGAAATCATAATCAAGCAGTTTTATTTGCCTGACAATACGACCTTCATCATCAACCAGATTCATATCAGAATAGACAAAATCAGAATCTGTTGACTCCAATGCTTTTACCATCTCTTCTATCATGTGAGGATGCGGAATATCATCACCCACAATATAAGTGCAATACTCACCTGTGACCATCTTAAACCCTTCATTGTAAGTTTTTGTTGCACCGGTATCATAATCAAAAGATAAAATCTTTATGGACCTGTTCTGGGGATATGCAATTTGTTTTTCACGTACTATATTACCCTCTTTGTCCATGTTTATAACGGGTGTATTAAACTTGAACTTCATCTGTCTTTTAAGATCTTTCAGGTACTTTTTGGTACCATCAGTTGAACCACCATCGACAATGATCAATTCAATATTCGGATAAGTCTGAAAAATGCAGTGATCCACACAAGCAGGTAGATATTGGCCCTGATTAAAAGTTGGAATAACTATAGTAACAAGAGGATATTTCATATATTCAGATCAACACAAGCCTTATAATATTCCAGTGAATTCACTAACAAATGAAGTCGATCATTAAAAACTTTTCCACAGCCAAATTCCTGTAAATAATCAATATTAATGTATTTAAAGATAGTTGAATTCTTTTTCATAAATAATTCTATCATTTACCTTTTTTTCCAGCCAATAATGTAAGAGGTGTCTGCTAAACGCTTTTTTAAAATATAGAAGACATCATCATCCAAATATTTTTTTCTCACTTATAATTATAAACACAAAATCATGCTGCATTCTCGTATGATTTCACCATATATCTGCTATCAAAAACCTGAGGATTTCAAGCCAAGGTAAAAATGGCTCTAAGGTTTTTTTAACAAAAACTCAGTATCTCCCGTTCTGTTCAAAACTTTCTCATAATGCATATCAATTCTGTTTTTTCAAAATAACTGACGCACCACTGATTTTTAAATCCTCACGGTCATAAATTCCCCAATCGCTATGAATATGATCTACCCCAGAGTCTTTGATATGTTTATCACAGCTCAAATATTTAAGGCCACAAGATTTTAAAATATGGTCCATCTCGCTAAACCTTAGAAGGTTAATATATACCTGTTGACAGGAGGTCTGCCAAGAGTGTTTGGAACCGTTAAGAAAACGCATATCATTGCCATCAGGATGATGATCATCAAAGTCTATTGAATGGGTCATAAATCCACTTGATTTTAAAACTCTGCACATCTCTTTGCACACACTGTCAGGATGATTGACATGCTCTAAAACAGCATCTGAAAAAATCATATCAAATCTTTCATTTTTAAAGGGCAATTTTGATGCATCAAGAGGACTGAAAATTCTTACTTTATCTTTCAGAAAAGAAAAACCATAATTTGTTTTTTTAAAATGTAACTCTGAAGGAATATTTAATTCTTTCAAATTTAAGCCAGATAACCTTGTAGTTAAAAATTCAACGAGAAACAAGCAATCAGAACTATTAATTCTTACAGGGCTAATATCCACGCCTGTATATTCACCAACGCCCAAAAGACAAAGAATGATACCCAGACCAAACCTTTTCCCACAACCAATTTCCAAAACAGAAAGATTTGAATGACCTTCATATTCATCCATTTGATTTTTTAAAGATTCTGCCCGCTCAACCCAGCTTTCAGGATTTTCAGGAGTTCCCGCCTGTTTTTTTAAAATCGTTTTAATTCTTTCACTGGTAACTGATAATTGGAGAGTATTAATTTTCTCCAGCATGATTTCTGAAAAATGGTTCAATGGATATTGATAATAATTTAATTCCATCTGGTTTGAATAAATGGTTTCATAATAAGGCCATTTCTTTGATTGCTGATGGACTTTAATCAAATAGTCCGTATCAATAATCTTTGGCAATATAATAGGAGAACAGCCATATGCTTCTGTATAACCGCCATTTTTACTATGGTGACACTCGATCATTTCATCTATTATTTCAACAGGTTCCAGTCGCCCCCTTAATGCAATATCCAAAATTGTATCAAGATGGTATAAACCAGCGGCATTAATCATTCGATCAATCATATCGAAAGGGTTTCCATAAAAAACATGAAGTTTTTCTTGGTTTATATTTAATGTTCTGTGAAAATTATTATCCGGCAATGCAAGTATGATTAAAGAGATGTATTTTGATTTGCTCAAAATAGTAACCAACTGTTCCAAAATATCTTCTACTTTAATGGATGCGTGTTCTAAGTTAGCACGAATAATTGCACCTGTTGTTTTTTTATTAGAGCTTGCCCGGCCTGAATACAAAGTTTTCTTTTTTGATATTTTCATAAGCGAATCAATCCAAATTTATTATTTATTTTTAAACACCTGATCACAAAAACTGTTTTGATAAATTTCATGCTAATTCTACTCCAGCCTTTTTTTTACTTCAGACCAATGCCCTGAATGAAAATGCACCTTATAATCATCGACATCCCAGCCTGCCAATAAGTAACAATTAGCGCATTTATTACATACGGGATTATTGGTGTTGTATGTTTCTCTTAATTTTTGATATTTTTCATTAACCCAAATATCAGATATTTTTTCAATCTTGACATTCCCGCTCGTATATCCCGTAGCGGTACAACAGGGGGATATTTCGCCACTGGGATTTACATATGTCCAATTAAACAAGTATTGGCAATACTTGTCTTCCGGAATTGATTTCTGGTGTTGGTAAAAAGATGTCGGAGCATTAAAAATCAATCCATATTGTTTTGCATGCTCTTTGGCTTCCGACACTTTATCATTACACAATTGCTTGTCAAAGAAAATTGACCAATTTGGATTCATGTGTGAATGGACATAGCAATAAGCAAAACTCACACCGTTAATCCCGATTCTTTCAGCAAGACTAACAATACCCTTTAAATGATGAACATTTTGTTGAAGTATTGCACCATGAAAATATATCTGCGGATAGATTTTGCCAAATTTTATCTTGGCTGCAACTAAATTTTTTACCCCTTGCAAAATCTCTTCATGTTTAGCCCCCAATCTAATCCACTCATTGGTTTTTTTATCAGAACTATCAAGAGAAACATGGATATGCTTAACATTTGAAGCAACAAATAATTCAGCTAATTTTTCATCAATCATTGTGCCATTTGATGAAATAGATATAGATAGCTTTCGTTTTTTGGCTTCCTTTAAAACATATTCCAGGTGAGGCGATAATGTCAATTCACCGGAAGAGTCAAGCATTAAATGAGTCAAGTCATCAAAAGAATCATCAACTATTCCCTCAATCATTTTTTTAGTAAGTGACCGGGGGTTACTCTTATCATTTGGTGGACGACAAATACGGCATTTTAAATTACAGGCAGATGTTAAATTTAAATGCATATTTCTTAAAAGGGGTTTATTCAAGTCTGAAAAATAATTAGCCGCTTGAGCATTCTCTTTTAATATTGTAGAATCGGATACTAAGTGAGAAATAATTTTATCACCATACCCCATTTTTAAAAGCTGATCTCTGATTTCATTCTCCCAGATTGAAGCAATTACAATCACATCAAATTCAAAGTCAGCAATTTGAGCAGGTGAAATAATTGGTTTCCCCAACAATTTCCCCCCTTGTTTTTCCGCATCATTATCTGCAATACAGACGACGTGGTTTTTTATTCGCTCAAGCAGACAAATCCCTGCCTGCCCTGCACCAAACAATATCACCTTCCAGTTTTTCATATTTTCTCTCTACCCACCTAATATCTTCTGTACTTCAAGCCAATGATCCGGATGGAAATGCACTTTATAATCGTCTACATCCCAACCAGTTAATAAGTAGCAATTAGAACATTTATTACATTCGGGATTGTCAGTGTTATATGTTTCCCTTAATTTTTGATATTTTTCACCGTCCCATATATCAGATATTTTTTCCGTCTCGACATTTCCAACTACATATCCAGGAGCAGTACAGCATGGGGAAACCCCACCATTTGGGTTAACATAAGTCCAATTAAATAAATACTGGCAATACTTTTCTGATGGCTTTGTTTCATGGCTTTGAAAAAACGATTCTGGGGCATTAAAAGTCAAATCATATTGATTTGCACACTCCCTGGCTTCCAGGACTTCTTCATTACACAATTTTCTATCAAAGAAAATAGACCACTTAGGATCCATGTGTGAATTAATATAGCAATACGCGAAACTAACACCATTAATCCCAATATCGTTTGCAAGATGAATAATATCCTTTAAATGATGAACATTCTGTTGCATTATCGCACCATGGAAATCAATTTGCGGATAGCTTTTTCCAAATTTTTTCTTGGCGGCAACTAAATTTTTTGTCCCTTGTAAAATTGTTTCGTGTTTTGCTCCCATTCTAATCCATTCACTGGTTTCTTTATCAGAGCTATCAAGTGATATCTGGATGTGTTCAACATTTGAAGAGACGATTAATTCCGCCATTTTTTTATCAATTAAAGTACCATTCGATGAAATAAATATTGATATATTTCTTTTCTTAGCTTCATCTAACACATATCCTAAATGTGGTGATAATGTTAATTCACCGGAGGAATCCAGTCTTAGATGTGTTATTTTATCAAAAACATCATCAACAATACCCTCAATCCTTTGCCTGGATAAAGACATATTATTTTTAACATTCGGGGGACGACAAATACGGCAATGAAGATTGCAGGCAGAAGTTAAATTTAAGTGCATTGTTTCTAATACCGGCTTATTAAAATCCGAATAAAATCTATTGGCCTCAGGAGTCTCTTTTAAGGCAGCTGGATTATTGCTATCACTGTAGTAAATGATTTTATAACCATATCCCATTTTCAGAAGCTTTTCTTTAATTTCTTTTTCATAAATTGAAGTAATTAAAATTGCATCGAACTCAAAGCCAGCTATTTGATCAGCTGAAATAATCTGCTTACCCGACAACTTTTTCCCTTGTTTTTCTTTATCATTATCAGCAATACAGATTACATATTTTTCTATCCGATCAATTACATTAAGCGCTGCTTGCCCCGCTCCAAACAATATCACTTTCCATGTTTTCATATTCCCCCTTTTTGCCCTGATTTATAGCCTTAGACCTTCTCAACCAAAATAAAACAATCCACGGCACCAAGTTCATCTTGATCAATATGCTTAAAATCACTATGGACATCGCTAATATCAATGGGTTCACAACCATCGTTTAAAATCATATTTCGTGTATAAGATTCTATTGTACAACCCTGTTGCTCAAACCATTGTTTGAATTCAATACCTCTAAATTGATTCCCACTACAAAAATCAAACGGTTCCTGCTTTTCATTCCATTCAAGGCGGCTCATATATAAATGTTCAAATGGTTTATCAAAATTCCTGTGATCCCTCAGATCTATTTGATGATATGATACAGCTTTGTATTTAAGGACACGTATTATATCTTTGATAACCTTTTCCGGGTTAGCCAGATGTTCCATGACTGAATTGGAAAAAACAAAATCAAAGTAACAATCCGGTGCTGGAATACATTCGCTGGACTTATTATGAAATTTAATCAGATTTGTATTAAAACAAATACCTTCATCAGATTCATGGAATAATGAAACCAACTTTTTTTGAATATTTTCTACAGCATATTTTTCTCTGAACTCTTTATTCTCAAGCAATAGATTGATAAAATCCTCATACCTTTCTTTAATTTCGGTAATATCTGGATACCCCATATCAAGGATATCCATACTAACCACTTGCTTTGCACCTGCCAGAATCAAAGCAATTTCAACCCCGAGAAAAGTACCGGAACCAATGTTCAGGATAAATGCATCCTTAACATTCTGCATCCGGTTCAACGTTGATAGAGATGTATTCACATAATGTTCGGACGAATAATGAACATCCGGTTTATTCTGAAACAGATAGTCCTGGATAGAAATATAATCCTGCCATTGGATAAAACCCATTTTTTCTAAAGACTGTGTGATTCCCTTTATATGAATTGAAGAAATAATGACCAGTATCTTTCCTTTCATGGGTATCAGGGACGCCGGTTTGAAAACAGGTCTGTTTTCCATAACCATGCCCTCAAGGCTCTCATTTGAATCCACAAACCCAGAAACATTTTTGCTTAATTTCGTTAATTCGCGAAAGGCACATCGACCTCCACTGCCGGCACCCCACAAGTATATAGGACATTCTATACGTGCTTTTTTTTTAACCTTTTTAAAATTAAAAGTTCCCATTTCAGTACCACCTTATATCTGATTAGCATTTTTAATTTATTTAACAGCTTTTACTCCGAGTGTTGCATTTTTAAAAAGCCTTTCTTTAATAAATACTTCCTGATTTTCCGATTAATACTAAACTTTAATTTGACTCTAAAACCATTAGTTTCCAAAATATTGATATCGCTAAAACACAATTCCTGTATTATTTCCTTTGTCTGAAGCGGAGACATCCTATGTTTCAGTAATTCTCGGTAAAAAGATAAGCCTCTTGAAGCAAGGGAAGACCTTGTATAAAGAATAAAAGCAGACTTGAATATGGCGTCAGCTATTTTCAACACCTTTACTTTTAAAATCGGATTCATTCAACAACTTTAGTGAGGTTTATTAAATATGACTCATTATTTTTAAACCGGGTATCTATAATTCTGGGCTCTCTGGTATCTAACACATCGTGCAAAGTGTAATATTGCAGCTGTGATGGGTCGATATTTTCGGGTATGTCAAATTTATAATTACCCGGTATGCTTAAAAGCAGGTACCCATAAGTTTTATTAATATCCAGTTTATCAGCAGCAATTAAAACAGGCATGCGGGTTCTTCCCAGTTCATCTTTTGGGGATACAATATGATGTCGCAAAGAATAGTATCGGCCATTTGTGCGGGGATTGGTGTTGTCCGAAGTAGACATATATAAATTATAACCATTGGGAGGATTTGGCCAGATGGAATATCTTCCTGAACCGTACCGGCGAATCTCATCATGTGATGCCACATGATGTCCAAGAGGCTTGTCATTTTCATAAACAACACAATCAATATTGTATCCATCGACTAAATCACCAATTGGCGCAGTAAAACAATTTCCATTTTCCGGCATAAACCTATCAATAATGAGACATTCTTTTTCATTTGCTATTTTCTGTTCATTGAGCAAAACCTCAATTTTATGAGGATTTTTATATTCCACTTCAGCCCGTTTAAAAATATTTATTGCTTCATCAATTGTGCCTATCGTTGAGAAAATGCCAGCATTATCAAAAGCATGCGTTCCATGTTCTGATTGCTCTACCAAATACTCTTTTGCCGACATTAAAGAGTTTTCCCATTCAATAGTTTCTTTTTTGAAATCATTAAAGACATTTACCGATTCGTGAGGTGGCCACAAATTAATAAGGGAAAGGTTATAATTTATTTGATTTTCAACAACATACTCCAAACTGTATCGCAAATCATGGATTGTTGATTTTGGTCATTCATTGAAATTGTAGACACAAAATCAAGCTGCACTCTCGTATGATTTATTATTATACTTATCCTCAAAAGCCTGCGGACTTTAAAGCCCAAGATAAGAATGTCTCCTGTTGCGATTATAAAACACTTCAATATATTCAAAATATATATGCTGAGCAGTTACAATTATTATAATGTATTTTCCCCATCAAAAGGTAATTTAAAATTTACTTAACAGCTTTAACTCCGAGTGTTGCATTTAAAAAAAAGCCTTTCTTTAATAAATACTTCCTGATTTTTCGATTAATACTAAACCTTGATTTGACTCTAAAGCCATTAGTTTTCAATATATTAATTTCGCTAAAACCTAAATGCTGCATTATTTGCTTTGCCTGGAGTGGAGACATCCTATGCTTAATCCGGCTTGTATACCAATCATAATTGTGATAGTGCTTTCTTGAAAATCCTGGCTGACCAGATAAATAAAAAATATTTTTCAACAAAAATAATGTTCCTGGAATATATTCAATTATAGTCGGTATAAAACACAGATAATACATCAACTTTATCGGAAGCCTGCTCGTAAACCAGGATATTGAATGGTCAATTATCGTCTGAACTTTAGTTAGATTTCTAAACACAAGAAAAACAAACAATCCTTTTTTCTTTACAACATAGGATAGGTTTTTCATAGCTATTTCCGGCTCAGGTAAATTATGTAAAACTCCATGCGCATGAATAATATCAAAACTATCTTTCTTATATGGCATACTGTATATATCTGCCTGAACAAAATGAATATTATTAAATTCCGAGCAAAGATTCTTTGCATAATCAACAGCTTCTGTATAATCAAATGCAACAACATCTCCCGCATTCCTTTTCGCCAGTTGGTAGGCCCAACGGCCTCCACCTGTACCTACATCCAAAATAACTTTTCCCTTAATGGTTTTATTATCCAAGCCAGTCAATTCGTAAAAGCGACTGCTGGTTAACTCCGGATTAAACCAATTCATTTTTGTCCATTGATACTCATAATTTCTGCAACATTTATAGTATTCGCTATCCATTTTTTTTAACATTCTTGGAATACCATTAACGATTGGATACTGGTCACCGCAACTAATACATTGCATTAATCCTTCATCCAATTCTCCATTGCTAAACTGGCCTTTAACTATTTTAAATTCATTGCTACATTTGGGACAAGCCAATAATTCTAACAATCTTTTTTTCATATGGTTTAACCTTAAATATTAATAAATTATAACAAAACTGATTTTAATTTGTGTAGATCCATGTTTATTTTGGAGCTATTTCGTTAGTAAACAAGAACGAATAGTAATTCCAAAGTGTCTTAAGCTCCACATAATTAGTTATTCCCTGGTGCAAGCCATCCTGGTAAATACATTGATTTATCTGTTTTTGCATACTTAAATTGCGAGTTTTTAACTGAACAAGTTCGTCTTCATCACACTCCGCAAACCTGTTGTAACCTTGGACAGTTTTATTCCGCCGGTAAAGGGGAAAACAACCTAAATATGTTTCTTCTAATGAATATCTTAATCCTGTAGAAGATTCAATGGTGTCAATATTCAATCGGCCATCCATATCAATAATATACAGAGGTTTAAATTTGTGCACATCCCTGCAAAACCACCATTTCCAACGCTGTTCCCAGTGTCCAGTGGCAACCTCGGGATCTATTCCCAACGAGCCTTCTAAAAATTCAAGCGCTGCTCGCCTACCGGAATAAATATATACTGAGCTTGTATACCCAAAGACCAAAATTCTGTCTTTAGAGTTTGATTTTTGCTTAATATCTGCACCGATAATCGGTGCAGAAAGCAACTGGAGAAGATAAGGATTTTTCCTATAACGATAGGGATAAAGAAAAAAATCCAGTGGATTTGTACTTAAATAAAATGTAAAAAATAAAAAAAAGACACCGCTTGTTATACAAAAGCAGACAAATCCCGTTAGTACATTAACCAAAAAAAATACTGGTTCATGCCACTGAGAAGTTGTAACCAAGGTAGACATAACAATTATGATGTAAAATACTGCTGGACAAATTAAAGGGATAAAATGCGAGGCATAATACTTATTCTGAACTTTCATGACAAGTAGATTGACAATCAACCATAGAAAAACAAATCCATAGAGATTAGATAGTCCCTGATAAAGATAATAGCCCAAAAACCCTCCCAGAATGATAAACAATAACAGCAAGATATCAAAGAGTATCCCGAAATCAGAGTAAATCATATCCTTAAATGAAGTTTTATCTTTTACCGAGGTACCCACACCTAATGAGGGAGCCGCCTTTCGGTATCCCAGAAGATTAGAAATACTATGAATTTGAATTAGTTTCCTGTAGTAAGGAGTAACTGAAAAACAGATCAAAATCCCACTGATACCAGCAATAAGTCCCTCAAGCAAATCCCACCGGACAAATTCTATTTGTAAAAAAAATGGAAACATTCCGAACATTACTGCATCTGCAATAAAGGTTATCTTGACAAGCAACACCAGAACACTCAGGAGGATACCACTATAGAAATAAATGGTACCAGGGTCCCTCTCAATATATTCTGGAATAAGAAACATAATCATCAGAATAACAGCAATGCCAAATACACCATACATTTCAGAATGAATCTGATGATTGTCGATAAAGGGCTGTGTCATAAGGATAACGATCATAATCGAACCAAGAATGCCAAACAACCATGTTTGTATACACTGGAAAAGGATGATCAAAAATATAAGAGAAGTGAAGAATATCATGGCCGCATGGATGATTCGAAAAAAGAACGGGTACCTAGAGTGAATTCTTCCTGTGCATGAATGAAAACCATAAATCCCGAATTTTTGTTGAATCACAGGATTGCCACCTTTAATATATTGCGATTGTATCGAAAGTTCACAATATTTTTCGGGTGGGAAATTACCCATATTATTTATTTTCTTTTTGCTCAGAAATTGATGGATTACCCCCAAAGCACTCCCCCACCAGCCGGCCTTATCCACAAGCTCACATGGTTCGAATTTTTGTCCTAAAGCTCTCACGAGACCTGGATACAAAAACTCTGCTGTGTCTGAATGAAATGGAATATTTTTAATTTTTCGAAAATAACGATATGTGAAACAAACAAGAAAAGATATATATAGGGTAAATATAACCAACTTCATGTGACGCTCCCTACCTATAATACTATTTTAAAGAAGTGTTAAAAATTGATAGTGACAATATTTTTTTTGCAGACAAATCCCAATCGTACTCTGATACAAATTTCCTATTGGACAAGCTCAATCGTTCAAACTCATAAAAATTCAGATCTTCTAATGAAGTGAACACCCCATCTGCTTTATGGGACCAGCTATTGGCCCGTTCCTTACGGACCAGGACAAGGTTTCCGGAGGCCAATGCCTCCAGAAGAGAGTTACTAACCCCTTCGTATATTGAAAGATGCAGAAACAAATGACAGTGCTGAAGATGCCCAATTACCTCTTCACGGGGGAGCCAACCATGAAATACAACTTTCTCCCCCTTTAGGTGTTCTTGCAGAAAATCCATAGCCGGGCCATCGCCAATGATTTCCAGTTCAGGGTTTAGATGAGAAAATCGTGTAACAATCTCTTCCCAGATTTCTGGTAAATATTCCAATCCCTTCTGTTCAAAAACCAGGCGGGATGCAACAATAACACGCAAAGGACTTTGCGGTCGGATTTGATAAGTTGGAATCTGGATACCGTTAGGTATATCTATTACAAGTATACCGGGATAGCTTTTTTGAGCTAATTCCTTCAGATACGGCCCATTGGCTGCCACTACCGTTGCCTTTTTCCAGATAAGATGAATCAGAGGAGTAAGCAGAGTATGGCATAACCCCAGAGATTTTGGCATAAATCCCGGGACATCCCCTCCACGAAGAAATACGACATAGGGAATATTGAATAAGAATTTAGCAAATAATGCTGCCAATCCAGAAGGTAGTGAAAAAAATGCTACAATACTTTTGGGTCTTTCTATGCGTGGCATGAATACAATACGCAAAAATGAAGTCAATGCAAATAAGATAGTTTTTAAAAAGCCACAATGACTTGGATCAGTTCTGATGGGGAGAACTTCAATAATTTTTCCATCTTTCTTTTTACGGTTCGAATCCTTCATGGTCATTATAACACTGTCGGGTATCCGATGCAGAAATTCCATGGAAGCTTTTCCGGCACCACCGCCATTGGGAGGGAATTCATGATTTAACAACAAGATTCGACCAGATCTATGAGGCATTTTTATTTTTTTTCGTTTTAGATTAATCAATAATATCACATACTGTAGGATTAGGATCCTTATCCCGAACTTTTGGCAACGGATTAAATATTTTCCTATCTGGGTTCTTTTTCAGACAATCAATAAAAAATAAATCACCAGATATTGACCCTATATCACTTCTATGAGTCTTAACTTCGCTAAGCTTATAAATAGGGAACCATTCCTCATTACATACAACAGCATCCACAAATTCATAATAATAACCAGTAACTCGCTGTAATGTTTCCCAGTTTATGTTATTCAACATCACCGCTATATATAATGGCGGTGACTCGTTTATCTGTGAGAGAAAGTGCTGTAGCTTGTTTGGATAACACGTAAATGCTGTTGGTACCAATTCCAGGAAATGATAGGATGGGACTCTATCTGCGTAAAGATAAACCTGTGGGGTATCACCCCAAACCAGAATTGTATCCGTAGATGAAGTCATTTTACGCAGTTTTGTTCCAATTTTCCATGCCACCAGATTTCGGGTACCATAATGAGGGATAGGGGCACATAGTTTTTGATTGAGTTTTTCTGGTGTTTGTTTGCAAAGGATCAGCAGATCCAAATACAAAAACAATAAATATACAATTATTAAAATAGTTCCCAGAGAGACAGAAGATTCATTAATTATAATCCCTGATAAAATTGATATGGGCAGGATGAGAGGAATATAATGATAAGGATAAAACCGCAATTGAACCAGAGGAATAAGAAGGGATGCTGCTAATAGAACTAAACAAGACAAAACGGTTTTTGAAATAAGTAGTTCATAAGGTAATAATAATAAGATGAATATCGGAGGTAACAATCGCAACATCACCGCTGGTGAAAAAAGCATGATATCTTTCAACACTCCTTTAAGTGATAAACTCCTCCCAAAAGTTAACCAGTAGCGATAAAAACCACTTCTAAAATCGAAAACCCCTTCTAATAGCCTTTTTCTGTCTTGATAATCAAGACAAAGCAATAGTACCATAGGAATACTAACCAGAATACCCATATAAACACATACTGAAAGTAATGTACTTTGTATCATCAATAAGATTATACCTGCAAGGACATCGAAAACATAAAGTGGTTTATGCAAAAATGGCATTGGGATAAATACAATGGCAGCTATTGCAGCCCATCCAGCATGATCTGAAGATATTGCCAGGATTATAGTCAAAAAATGCAGAAGAGAGTGAAGAAGAGCATAGCGTTCTGCGTTTTCAAAATGTGTGAATAAAATAGGATGTACAGAAAGACCTGAAAAGCAGATAGATGAAGTAAAAGCGGCAAGAGAGTTTCGCGTCATAACCATAATCAGCCCATATAAAAGTACCGATGAAAATCCCGCCCATACCCCGTAAAATAGCCTGACACGAGGGACATCACCTCCTATAATTTTGTATAAAAAGCTGTTCAAATATTGAACAAATGTTTTATTTCCCGGGCTTCCAACCAAATCTTTATGGAAAAAATCCCAGGATATATACCCTTTAGCAAGAGCATAACCTGGATAATGAAGTCCGGCAAAATCACTGTCATACAAACTATTTCTCAGGAACAGGGAAATCACTATGGGAATCAGGAGGGGAGGAAGGATAAACAGTAAATCAATCATATTCATTTACGTTCCTCCAACTGACGGGTCTCACCCTCAGGCAACAAACTATTTTTTTTCCGGGCCAGGATCATACAAGTTGCGTACCCCCGCTTATCAAAGGGTACAATCCAATCCAAAAGCAGCCCCAGAATGTTTACAAATGGTGAAAATAAAAAAGAGATAAAGAGCACGGGAATTTGTAGAGCTTTAAATACCTGCCCACTGTTATAAACATCATGCCTGACGATTTTCAGGTAAATAAGCTGAAAAATAGAAACAAAAGTCTTAACAGGGAAATATTCTTCAATGATCTCCAGATTGTTCTCCCGGAGCATCAGCCTGTAAGCGTAGATTGAAATATTAAAATAAAAATCCGGTTCACCGTGGGAAAGGGTGATGTCTCCAGGTCCGGAAAATATAAGATAACCGCCTGGTTTAAGGACTCGTGCGATCTCCCCTAACATTTTGCGTGGGTCTTTTACATGTTCGATTACAGCCACATTTAATATGACATCAATACTATCATTCTTGAGGGGAAGATAATGCCCATCCCCATTAATATCCGGCCTTGAGGTGAGCCAGGGGCATGATACCGCAGCAGGTACATAATCCAAAGATATATAAGATAGATTATTTCCCATCATTTTTTGCCATTTATTATCTCCGCTACCCACTTCGAGAAGCCCGCCTTTTCTGTTTTTCAGCCAGGATTTTAGCTTTCGACTCATAAATGAGGCATTGAGCCCCCCCACTGCCAGAATTGATCGGGCAATCCTCTGTTCAAAATACAGATTGTAAATTCTGTTTAGCTTAAAAATCATATTTGGGATGTCACTTTATTTTGTTTCATAGTTGTCTTGTTCAATGCACACCAATCTTCTAGGAGCTCTGAAACACCACCTTTCGTGAACACATCTGTTATACTTGTTCCCGACTGGTTGAAAATTTTATTTATCTCCTCAATATGTTCACGATTAGAGATCTGTCGTCCATCTCTTTCAGTAGTTCCTGACGGTGCGGTTAATTCATTAAGTTCAATTGGAACAGGCTCGTTTGGAGAAGCATCAATTAAACGATACATGGGATACATATTGTAAAAAAGTTTTTCGCAGCGGTAGGTCAGTCCTGTGGCCTTGTTAAGGAAGTCAATGTTCAGGGAACCTTCCAAATCAGCAATATACAAGGGAGACTGTGTGGTCACAGCATCTATGAGCCACCCCCGCCAGACATGACCAAACAATCCATCGGACAAAACAGTGTCGGTCTGTAGTGAAGATTCAAGGCGTGGCCCTAAAGTGCCTCTCCGCTGTGCCAAAACATACAATTCATGGTGGTAACCCCACTGAAGGATACGTTCTCCTCTTGACGAATGTCTTTTAATATAGTCTGCCATTGTTTCAGAAGCCAGATAAGACAGAGCTGGATATCCGCCAATTTGGCATTTTTGAAGATGATATCCAAGCGGCCCGTTCTTATAGTAAACCAGAAAAATCACAGCACACCAATAAGCGAAAAGAAGCAATGGAAGGATCTTTATAAACCATATTGATGAATTCATAAGCCATACCACCCCTTCTCCAGTGATTACAGCTGCCAAAGGATAGATTGGCAAAAGGTGGGATTGGAAAAATTTCCCCTGTATAAAGATACCCATGATCGATGCCGCCATCACTGCGAGTATAAGTACAAACGATAATGGTTGCTCTGAAGAGCTAAACAACGCCGTTATTCCACAGAAAACAAAAAAAGGCAAACTCCCTGAAGAAAAGTTCCAGGCTTTGATGAAATCAAAATGTTTCAATCCACCGTTTTTTTCGAAATCGCTCTTGAAATTATTCCTGTAATGAAAAAGTATTTTTATCAACCTGAATATGTTAATTTGACTCAGAAGGCTCGGCAAGGCGTCATTCACATAGCACCAGGCATAAAGCAGAAAAAAAAACCCTCCAAATCCAACCAGTAGACCAAGGAAAGCGGATGTGTCTTCTGCAAGAAACCCTGCTATTAGTAATACTGCAACCTCAAGAATAAATGTTATTTTAAAGAGAAAAACGGTGGCTGACATTATTATCCCTGACAATACAAGAATAATAAAACTATGCAGTGTAACTCCATAGATCAAAGAGATGATAGTTAATACCAAAGGAAATACAGCATAATGTTCAGCATGAATTTGCTGTGAATCAGAGAATGGATTTGCACATAGTAATGTATAGATCAATGCACCGATCATCCCCTGCAACTCCCCGAAAATCATCTGGCCTAACCAAAAAACTGCTATCACGGAAAAGCTATTGTAAATGGCAAAAAAAAATCTGAATATCTTGGGATTCGGAGAAAACAATGTGTAAAGACAATCCATAAATACATAGATTATGAATTTGATCTGATATTTGGAGTAATCACCCGAAAAATCGGAGTAGCCTTTTCCATTCCTCCTCCCAGGTGTAAAGGTTTCACCATACCCTCCAAGCACGGCACGATAAAGAAACAGTCCTGAGTCAGGATGTAAAGGCTGTTTATATGCGATGCATTGCACTACTAAATTTATAAGTACAATTCCAGTAAGGCACAAAATGGTTGTAACCATATAGTACACTCCAAATCAAGCATAATTAAAAGTATAGCTACACTGACAAAAAAGGTTTATCGAACTGCCTTTTTAACAGATTCAATCACATAATCTATCTGTAAAGACGTCATACCGGGGTAAAATGGAAGAGAAAGAGTTCGACCTCCAATAGATGCTGAAAGAGGATAGTCCTCGGGCTTATAGCCAAAAGTTTTCCGAAAATAAGACAGAGTATGAATAGATCTATAGTTGACAGCCACACCAACGTCAGAAATCTGTAATCTGTTTAGCACATTATCTCTTTGATTTTCATCAACCCAAATAGTGAACAGATGATATGCACTCTTCCCCTTGACGATGGGCACATTAATCCCCCCAAGATTCTCAAATTCAGCCTTGTACCGCTTATAAATTTTATCTCGGTAATTCCAATAGTCATCCAGACGATCGACCTGATTCACGAGCAGTGCCGCATGAATATCATCCAAATTGTATTTCCAACCGAGCAGCTCCATATCCCAATGCCGATAAACTTTGTTATAACGACCAGCAGCATCACTGGACATTCCGTGAAGCCTTAATTGCCGAATCTTTTTTCCTAATTCAGAATCACGGGTGCCTACCGCTCCCCCCTCTCCGCAAGTCAGATTTTTGGTGGCGTAAAAACTAAAGCAGGCTGTATCACCCAGCTGGCCTGGACGGATCCCGTCACGTTCTCCTTCTATACAATGGGCACAATCCTCAATAATCCGCAGTTTGTAGCGATCTGCGATCTGCCTGATTTTTTTCATATCAACCATCGTCCCATAAAGATGTACCGGAATAATAGCCCGTGTCCTTGAAGTAATAGCCTCCTCGATCAAATCTGCATCAATGAGCCCGGTGTCCTCCTCTACATCCACCAACACGGGGGTAGCCCCACTATGCAGAACAGCAGTAGCAGTTGCGATAAAGGTCATAGGTGGGAGAATCACTTCGTCACCCGGACCGATCCCTAAAGCAAGGAGAGACAGATGTAAAGCCGCAGTACAAGAATTTAGGCTTATGACTTCTTCCAGACCAGTATAGTCCGAAAACTGCTTCTCAAAATTCTCTCCAACCCGACCCGAAGTGAGAAAAACTGAACGTAACACCCTTGATACATTTAATATATCTTCTTCTTCTATATTGTGACGGTGAAATTCAACACGCATAATTATTGTAACCTATCCCTATTTAATGTAGCTCCTTTTTTCCAGAGGCACAGATGATTGGAATTTCCCTAAGCCAAAGCTGTTTTTGCCACCAATCCCTGGATTCACGATACCAATCAATTGTCCGATTCAGTCCTTCATCCCATGGTACCTGAGGCTCCCAGCCTAACAATTTTCTAATTTTTGAAAAATCAGCTGTATGGCGCAGAACCTGCCCCGGGCGATCTCCTACAAGGCTGAGTTTTTTATGAGAAGCCCCCGTAATATTTATTACATTTTCAGCAATAGATAAAATGCTGTGTGACTTACCGGATCCGACATTGAAAACCTCGCCTACCACCATCTCTTCCGGGGCATGCATCAGAAGATCTATGGCTGAGCAGGTATCGTCCACATGAACAAAATCTCTTAATGAAGATCCATCGCCATGAACCCGTAACTTTTCACCTCTGAAAACACTGGTAATAAATCTGGGAATCACCTTCTCCAGATGTTGCCTCAGGCCATAGTTATTAAATGGCCTGATAATCACCGCCGGAATTCCGTATGTTGCCCAATAAGAATGTACCAGTCTATCTGCCCCGACCTTTGCAGCGGCATAGGGACTCATAGGGTTTAGAGGATGGTTCTCATCCATACGTTCAGTCAGAGCACTACCGTAAACTTCTGATGTTGAAATATGAATAAACCGTTGGATATGCTCTTTGTGCCTGCAAACTGCATTGGCTATGGTCTGGGTACCAAGGACATCGGTTCTGAAAAACTGAGTATTATCGCTAATAGAGCGAGTCACATGGCTTTCTGCAGCAAAATGAACAACCATGTCCGATCTGGCCACTAAAGAGTCTACAAGTTCACTATTGTTGATATCCCCATAGACAAAGGTGAACCGTTCATCAGGATGCTCATCCAGAATAACAGGGAAATTATCAACTGAGCCTGCATAAGTAAGGCTGTCAATAACAATAATGTGATAATCTGGATAGTTATTATAAATATAATGGGTAAATGCAGAACCGATAAAACCGGCTCCGCCTGTGATGAGTATTGTTTTCATATAAATCCTGTATTTAAGGGATCAAAGTATAATCTCGAAATCTCTATTTTAACTGTTCGTTAAAATGGTAAGACTTTTCGGACCACAGTTGAACATCAGATCGATGATAGAAAGGTAGGGGGTAAAACTACCTGAACACTGTGGGTAAACCGGGTGGTGATAATCCTGATATTCTATTGATATTCCTCGTTTTTCAAATAGGTGTGACTCGATGTAGCTACGACCGGAAGCCCCTTCATAAAAACAATTGCCTGACAGGGATGACACGATATCCACCAGGCGCCTTGTCCCCTTTCCTGAAATATTTAGGTCTGAGGACAAAAGAATAGGAGTATCTATATTCAAACAATTGGTAAACCAGTAGAGCTGCTCAAGAAGAAGATCCTTCAAATATTTGTAAGATCTGTTCATTATCTGAAAAAGACCGTCCGCATACAGATCAAAATAGTCGGTTCTTCCGTAGTTCTGAGTTAAGGTCCGAATCTGTTTCTTTTGCCAGGAGTTTCCGTAGTCGATGCGCACCTGATTAATTGCAGGGAAATGCCCTGGAAGACTTACAGGGACCGTTAACCATCGAGTACCTTCGTTGATTTTTATACGGTTCCGGTTCCTCCAGCTCCCTTTTTCGAACTGCACATCATCATATACTACAAATGTATCGCAATACCATAGTTGCTCAAAATAACCCAACCATGGAAGATATCCCGGTTGAAGAATGCTGACAGTTTTGCCTAACCCCATATTGAAACCTTTTTTTAAATATAGCCCTTTTCAATAATGAAATGCCCGCAAACCAATATATCTAATCCACTAGTAAAAAAAGTTCTTAATGCATCTTCAACATTATTAACAATTGGCTCACCATTTAAATTAAACGATGTATTTATAACTAGCGGGATTCCTGTTTTCTTTTCAAACGCAATCAGTAACTCATGCAACAAAGGCTCTCTTTTTTTATCAACAATTTGTAATCGACCTGTTTCATCCTCATGAACTGTGGCTGGGACCAAGGAAATGACATTTTTTTTATATTTCCATGCCTTCTCCATATAATAACACTGGTTATCCTGCTGAGTATCAAAATAATCATTGACTCTTTCTTTTAATATCATTGGTGCAAAAGGGCGATAAAGCTCCCTGAATTTAATACTTTTGTTCAAAATATCTTTCATTTCCTGTTTTAAAGGGGACGCAAGAATTGATCTATGGCCTAAAGACCGTTGACCAAATTCACTTTTCCCCTGAAACCATCCTACGACTTTGTTGCAAGCAAGAAATTCAGCGGTATCTTCAGCTATATTTTTCGAAATCCGATATTTCACCTTATAATTATCCAGAATACGACCGATCTGTTCGTCAGAGAACTCTATCCCAATTGCTGACGTTTGATTCTTCATATTTACTTTTATTTTATTTCTGTATGCTACTTCAAGTGCAGATCCGATTGAATTTCCACTATCATCTGGAGCAAATGAGACTGAACAATTAGTAAATTTAGTATTTTTAGTGATACTTCCGTTATACAAACAGTTCATAGCTGCTCCACCTGCTATAGAAATTGTATCACAACCGGTACTCTCATAAAGATGAGAACAGGCATTATCCATAACTTCCTGAAAAAGATGCTGACATGCTGCAGCGATATCAAAGTGACGCTGGAGTAACTTTTCACCAAATTTTCTTTTAGGTCCTAATAAAGATTCCATTTTAGATGAGAAAAAGCCAGACCTATCAAAATTATAAAAGTCAAAGTAGGAAAGATTTAACTCATATGAACCTTCTGGTTGAATATGTATAAGTTCACTTATCTGCGGGATTTTTTTTGCATTACCATATGCAGCCATGCCCATGATTTTCCATTCATCCTGAAAAACTTTATAGCCCAAAAAATCTGTAATCGCAGCATAAAAACAACCAATAGAATTTGGAAAGACCTCCTTCTTTATTATTTTTATCTCTCCATCTTTTGCATGCATCCACGTTGTGACTTTTTGCTCACTCCATCCATCAACAACAATTATTGCACACTCACTTTTACCAGCGACATCATAAGCCAAGCGGGCATGGCTCATATGATGATCAATAAAATGTATTGTTGTCTTTTCCTTATGGATGCCTTCAAATATTGTACTCGTTGATATAATATTATTGTCATAAAGAGGTAATAAATTATTGGGGACAGACGATAAAAATTCTCCGGGATATCTCATCCATTGTGAAAAACCATCTTTATATTTTAAAGCAACATTTTCCCCAGGATTCCAACCGATTGCTATTTGATTTATGCTTCCAATATCGATACCGCAGGAGTTCAAACAAAAATCTATGGCATTATGAGGAAAGTTTCGATCATGTTTAATACGTGTAATTCTTTCTTCTGCAATACCTGCAACCAATTCACCGTTTCTCAGGATGGCTGCAGAGCTTATTGGACCTGACTGGTGAATACCTAAAATATATTCCACATCGGAATTCGTCATTATAACTACCCCGTTTAAGTTAAAAACAATATAATTCTATCTTTTATGTCCCTCAGCATCTTTCAAAACTTTCCAGTAATTATATCCCCAGGAACGATACTGCCAATCAGGACATTTTGAACAAATAGGGATTTCGTCCCCTTGTTTTTCCAAATGTTTTTTCCTAAATGATGTAAATGTATCCCCTTTCCAAATATCTGCTATCGAATGTTCCATGATATTTGCAAATTTTTCATTAAAAGCAATATCTTCACCGCAAAGAGTTACATCCCCTCGTGAATCTATATTCAATCTTTCAAAAAGCCACGGACAGGGAACTCTTTCTTCAGGGGGTAAATAAGGTGAATCATCTGCTGAAAAATCATCGTTTATACCCCAGGTGAGATATTTTCTAACCTGGACTTTATCAACAATTTTATTCCAGTATTTTTCTGCATTTTCCACATCAACTTTATTTTGATTTATAATACTACAAATGATTTTTGTATTTGATTTTAATCTATTACGAAGTTCTATTGAATATCTTACATTTTTATTTAATAAGTCCCAGTCAAGTCCAGGTCTTACATAGGAATATGTTTCTTTACAATCAGCATCAACGCTGAACTCAATTGCATCTATTTCATTTTTAATTAAAATTTCAAGATTTTCTTTATTAAATTTTGATCCATTTGTGATAAGGCCAATTTTGCACCCTTTTTTTTTTGCATATAACATTAGCTCAACAGCGTTTGGATGCAACATTGGTTCTCCACCTCCGGATAAACGGAGAAGCGAATTATAAGCTCCACTCTCATCAGCTATTCTTTTGAAAATTTCATCAGGCATAATCATCGCATCGTGATATGCAGAACGAATATCAGAATTATTATAAGGACAATTTGGACATCTGGCATTGCAGGTATATATAAATGATAAAACGATCATCATTGGAAATCTCTTAGCTTCTTCTCTGATTCCATATTTGCTGGTAGTATGTTCTATCCTATTTTTTGTCATTGAATGTTCCCACGCTCACTTAAAAAGTTGCCATGTTAAAATCAGCATATGCAGATTGCCAGTCAGAACAATTTCTGCACATTTCCGGTAAATCATCGAAATAACAATTATTGTGCATTGTTCTATACTCTTTTAGTTTATCCTGCCAAAGTTCTTTCATTGAAGAATCAGTGACGTTACCACAATCAACTCTACAATGGACATCAACTGAGCAAAGAGCGACACGTCCATCAGCACAAATGTTCATTGTCTGCATGAGCCAGTAGCATGGTTTTCTTTCTACCAGATTATTTCCCCTTAAATTTGAGGCTTTGATTAATCCGGCCCAGCTAATTTTAGGACGTATCTTGACATTTATATCATGGGAGAGCCAATATTGTTTAAATGCTTCAACTTCGCTTTCGTTAATTTCGCTTTCTACAAACTGAACAAATAATTTCTGCTCAGCCCTGCCGTATTTCACAAGCAACTCCTTGTAATTCAGAACATTTTTTACTGTTTTATTATAATTCCCTCCAATTCGTATCTGGTCGTATACTTCCTTTGATGCCGCGTCGATACCTATATACATTGAATCTAAACCGGACTTTATCATACTTTCTGATTTATCTGGTGTCATGAGCACACCATTGGAGTTTAATACGACATCAGTCAGCCCTTTTTCTTTTGCATAAATTATTCTTTTATCAATATCCATACACAAAAAAGGATCCCCAAAAAAAACTTCCCAAACCCTTACTTCTTTGTTTTCAACCGCAATCTCATCAATTATTTTTTTATACAAGTCAATATCCATGATCTGAGATTTTCGGTAATTTCTAATATTGGCATGATCACACATTGAACATCTCAAATTACAATAATTACAATTATCAATTAAAACAACCTTGGGGAAATTGTATGATTCTTCAATACGAACTGCTTTAGATATTTTACTTTTATAACTCATACATTCTCCATATTTCAAGACTCATGAAACTAAAAAGCTGATCATCAAATTGTCATATTAAAAAGCAACATTTTATTTAACAGCACTTTGGTACCAAATACTAAAGCAAACCAAATTCCATATTTTTGCATTTGTATATTGACTCCCACTATTATATTGCTCTCTAATAGACTTTACGTAATCAATATTAAAAATGCTGGATGGTAATATTTCAAGACACTCATTTATCCATTTCTTAAGAGGATTTTCATGCATCCATGTATAAACAGGTTGAACAAAACCTTCTTTTGGTCGATTAATTAAATCTTCCGGTAAAAGGGAGGCAACTGTTTTCTTTAGAATATATTTATTAATTCCATTCTTTATTTTTAATTTACCATGAATACGATTTGCAAACTCAACAAACCTGTAATCAAGATAAGGGCAGCGAACTTCAATAGAATGAGCCATTGAGAGCCTGTCAACAAAAGGGAGGATCTGATTTGGTAAAATCTCTCTTTGATCAATCTCCAAAGTTTTGTTTAACACATCACAGGCAGAAAGATTTGAAGTCACCTTATCGTAAATATTTCGCACTCCTGATTCACTCAAAATTCGGAAAAAATCAGGTGAAAACAATTTTTTACGTTCATTGATTGTGAAAACCGAGAGTTTATCTCTCCACTTAGCGACTTGCTCAGAGGCTAT
>JQIA01000209.1_pt1 | contig 27111 bp, 20 predicted proteins | sample 811431 | NCBI WGS metagenome assembly JQIA01 (sample SAMN02998118, study PRJNA258478) | marine sediment metagenome | biome: marine; feature: seafloor; material: sediment; isolation source: oil-polluted sediment collected from 3 locations (0.5 km, 0.7 km and 0.9 km)... | place: USA: Gulf of Mexico ...
TTTTGTGCCTTAAATCCATACCTAACATCAAAAATACATTTTTCACTATTACTATTTTTAAAATTATTTTATTTGCAGATATTTATGATAAAAACACAATCTCACAGCTACGTTTTGAACTACAATCATCTCAAGCCACTTTTTACTGTTTTTACATATGCAAAGCATAGACTCATAATAATACCTATATTTTAAATATATAAGAGTGTGAGTTCCATAACAGAAGTGAAAATCAATCTATACTTATTATTACTAAAATGATAATAAATACCCTCTATTCTAATCATGGTCCATTATAAATATTGATGAGGTGGTATTAATGCATTTTGCTTTTGTAATATTCAGATATTTTTCATTTGGTGGTTTACAAAGAAGTATGAAAAATATTGCGGTTGCTTGTATAGAAGCAGGCCATGAGGTAACTGTTTTCACAACTGAGTGGTCAGGGGAAAAGATACCTGGCGTCAACGTTGTAACGTTAAAAAACAAACAAAAGAGTACTAGAAAAAGGGATTCAAATTTTGCTACCGAATTCAAAAAATCAGTCAATAAGTCAAAGTTTAAACTTATTGTGGGGTTCAATAAAATACCCGGGTTGGATATTTATTACAGCGGGGATACCTGTTATGCTGCTAAAGCATACGAAAAGCATAGTTTCTTTTACCGGTCTACCCCAAGATGTAGAAAGAACCTGAAGTTGGAAAATAGCGTTTTTAAAAAAGGTCTCAACACACAAATACTCATAGTTGCTGACGAACAGATAATTGATTATAAAAAATATTATAATACTGAAGATGAAAGATTTTATATAATTCCCCCAGGTATCAGTAAGGATCGAATCGCACCTGAAAACAGACCTGATTATGGAAAGAAGTTACGAAAGGAAATCAATATTCCACAAGACTGGCAAATAGTGACAATGGTTGCTTCAAATTTAAAACTTAAGGGGTATGATCGTTCATTCAAGTCTTTTGCCTCTTTACCGGATAATATCAAATCAAAAACATTATTATTACTAGTCGGAGCTGATAAAAATATTGATCAATATAAACAAAAAATTGTGAATACCAGAATAAGCGAACATGTAAAGTTCCTTGGCGGGCGAAATGATATACCTGAAATACTTTTTGGATCAGATTTATTAATTCACCCTGCCTACAGAGAAGCAACAGGAAATGTTCTTCTTGAAGGCGCGGTAGCAGGTGTCCCTGTACTCTGTTCGGAAATATGTGGCTACAGCCATTATATTTCTGATAATAACCTGGGAATTGTTATCAAAGAACCTTTTGAACAAAAGAAACTTGATGATGCGTTGTATAAAATGTTGACAGATCAAAGTCAGATAGAGGTCTGGAAGAATAATGTACTAAAATTCCCCAAAAACAAAGAAGTATTTAGTCGCCCAACCAGAGTTGTAAAAATATTTGAGGATGTATCAAAAAAGCGTTAGGATCATTAGTCAATGAAACGGTTTAAATTACAAGCTCTGCTGAAAAGCATGCTGTATTTTTTCCTTGTTAATAATCAATACCACGTACTACTATTTTAATTTGCTTTACAATTTCATGCCTAAAAAAACGATCATTAGCCATAAAGTAAGCACGTGCATTTTTTGATAATTCTGCACGACCTCCTGCACAGATTACCTTGCTAACGGTATGTTCAAGTTCCATCTGATTAATATCATAAGCTGTGGCAAGTTTCATTTTTTTTTCACTTACAGGTTTTACGACGAAACCTCTTTCATCACTAACCAGTTCGTTCATAGGTGGAGCATCCGTTGTTATTACTATTGCACCACAACTTAAAGCCTCTCCAATATAATGCCCGAAACCTTCAGTTTCAGAAGGACATAAATGAACAGAACAGCGATTCATCATTTCTTGAAGTTGATCCAGTTCAAGAAACTCTGAAATTATTGTTAAGTTTTCAGCAAATTTATCAATTGAATTAGAATTCCTTTGAATTATTGTCAGATGTGGAAAATAAGGGTTACTAAGCCATGTTTTAATTATTGTTTCAGTTCCTTTTAATTTTGACTTCCCTGCAACATGAATCCATTGGTCATCTTCTTTTTGAATAGTCGGAAGAGATCTGTCTAAACTGGTAAAACTCGTAAAAATAGTATTATCGTTTCTTGATTGAAAAATTTTTGCGGCAATTTTGGTTTTACAGAAAATAGCATCAAATTTACTTATAACTGGCTCCCATTTTTCTTTGAACCATTCAGGATTTGGTATTAATATATTTTTCTTTGCAAACTTTAACCAGGTTGGATTTGCCCATTGTAAAAAAATATTTAAATCATAATAATTTCTTGACCAAAGAGAAAACCTTTTTAATGATTTGTAATCTGAAAAATGAACATCCCAACCTTCTCTTGTTAGGATATTTTTTAATATTATTTTATCTACACTAAGACCAGCAGAGTTATCACGTGAAATAATATTAATCAACATTTGTAATATCCGGAATTTTATTATTAATAAAGTAGCTAGTGCCAATAGCCATTAGGACTATTGTTAACATACCATTTTCATGGGTAAAGGCAGAGTTAAAAAGCCCACTTATCGAAGCTGTGAAGATTGAGGATACAGATGCTACCCATATCCAATTTAGTCCGGCATTACCATTTACGACTCTATTTTTTATCAGCCTATAGGCAATTAGTATAATAAAAATCAAAAAAACAGAAGCACCAACAATACCATCCTCTACAAATTTTGTAATTATCCAATTGTGGGCATGGTGAGGCTGGCCAACTTTCAACAACGGTTTTTCAAAATTCAGTTTTTCACTGTTTATTGCTTTATAATTACCCGGTCCAATACCAAATAAAGCGGGATATTGTTGTACCTGAGCCACACCAATACGCCAGTAATCATAACGGATTTGATCATTTTTTGTCATTTCACTTATATCAGAACTGAAATTTAGAGATTTCAAATGATGAAACCTCCCAACGTATGAACTATTGGACGAATAATTTAAAACAATGATAATAATTAATGCAATACAGAACTGAGCTACGACTAACTGTATGTATTTTTTATAATTAAACAAAAAAAATAATAAAATTGAATAAGTTAAAATCATGCTAATAACGTTACCACGGCCTCCCATAAGAAACATGCTTGCCGATATAATCATCAATGACACTAAAAAAAAAACTTTTATATTTCGTTTAAAGTTGCAGGATCTATCAATAAGAACACCTACACAAATAAATAATATTGATGTAATATAACTTCCAGATCTTGATATAGAATTTATTGAGTTTAATTTTAGTTCAGTTACCCCTTTATACAAGACGTTATATTCACCCCAAAATAGTCCAATGATTGTACCGCTCACCAACGCTATTGAAAGCATTTTTAAAAATTGTTTATTAAATTCAGATTTGTATAACATCCAAAAAGTAAAAAGATAATAAATTTCGTGTTTTAATCCCTTAACACCTTTAAGCAAAGGCCAATTCAATAGAGTGCTCAAAACATATATTAGTAGCAGAAAAAGAAGTAAATATTCAATCATATCTGGTTTTTGAATTTTTATTGATTTTTCATAGAAAACCAAACCGATAAAGCCAGCGAGCATAATGAAAAAACCTATATTTTTTGTTGATTCAATAATTGGAAGCGAAAAAACAAAAAGCAATACTCCGTATTCAAATAATTTTTGCATTGAAATTTTAATATTATTCACCTAATACAATTAATTTAACTGGTCATGTATCATACTCTAGAGTAACTACACCGCACTAACCTATGGCTACAAGAAACGAAGTGTTTAACTGGATGACTTAACCCATTCAATTTTGTCCTTTATATATATAGCTGAAGTATAAATATCAAGAATATTTTACACGAATAACAACTGTTCTGGTAAATATTGATATAATTATATCCCTAATCGCAATAAAGAGTAGCTATGGTCCATATCGATATTTTCATCGAGTTTCTGAAACACCTGACCACTTCTTTTATCATTTCTTTGTTTTTCACTATAATTCAAGACTGTTTTTTCTTTAATTACCAATAAGTACAATTATCTTTTTCTATATATTTTTATGTTCCTTTTTTAAGTAGTGCATTGGATCAAACATGGCGCTCAATCTTAATTTTTTTCACAAAGAGTCAAAATACTAATCCAATAAAGGTTTTTAGAGATGACATCAACCACAATAAACAAGAAAATACCTGTTGACATTTTAAGAACACAATTCTAATATTGAACATGATTCAACACATGAACTAGATTTAATAGAAATAATAAAAACTAATGATTTTTTAAGCCCGTGAAAAAGGACTAAAATATGGATATAATCGAAAGTAAGATCGACACCAATTCAGATGAATATAAAAAAAATTATGCGGCTATGGAAACCCTCGTGACTGATCTTAAAGAGCACTTAAGAGTTGCAAGGGACGATCGCTCCGAAAAATCTCTTACACGTCAAAAAGAATCTGGTAAAATGCCGGCTCGGAAAAAACTTGATCTCCTTCTGGATAAAAACACACCTTTTCTTGAAATAGCACCCCTTGCAGCAAAAGGTATGTACGATGGTAAAATTCATGCTGCAGGTGTCATCACAGGCATTGGTGTTGTAAAAGGCCGTGAAGTTCTTGTGAGTATAAATGATGCCACAATCAAGGGTGGTTCGGTCTATCCAATGGGAGTAAAGAAAGGACTTCGTCTGCAACAGATTGCCATGGAAAATCGATTACCGATTCTTAATCTTTTAGATTCAGCAGGTGCTTATCTTCCTCTTCAGTCTGAAATTTTTCCGGATATAGATGATGGCGGCAGGGTTTTTTATAACCAGGCAATGATGTCAAAGATGGGGATCCCTCAAATAGCAGCTGTTATGGGGCTTTGTACAGCCGGTGGTGCCTATGGTGTTGCAATGTGTGATGAAATTGTTCATGTAAAAGGCCACGGAGCTATATTCCTTGGCGGACCTCCCCTTGTTAAAGCAGCGACCGGAGAAGAGATAACGGCTGAAGATTTAGGTGGTGCAAATCTTCACTGCAACGAATCGGGTGTCTCGGATTATATGGCTGAGGATGATACTGATGCCATAAGAATCATCAGAAATATTGTTAACAACCTGCCTGAAAATAAAAAATCCGGATTAAGCATGAAACAACCTGAGGCACCGCTGTATGATCCTAAAGAAATTTACGGCATTACAAGTCGTGAACTGGCTGTACCTTACGACTGCAGAGAAATTATTGCCCGTATTGTTGATGGAAGCAGATTTCATGAATTTAAAGAAAATTACGGCAGTACGCTGGTAACGGGCTGGGCACATATACATGGATATCCTGTCGGCATTTTAGGTAATAACGGTATTCTATTCTCTGAAAGTGCTGAAAAAGCAACCCAGTTCATCCAACTCTGCGACAAACGTAAAATCCCCCTTGTTTTTCTTCAAAACATTAATGGTTTTATTATCGGGGGAGCATATGAAAGAGGTGGCATAACTAAAAACGGTCACAAGATGGTAAATGCCGTTTCTACAGCGTCTGTCCCAAAATTTACTGTGATCGTCGGAGCCTCTTTTGGTGCAGGTAATTATGCAATGTGCGGCCGTGGATATTCACCAAGATTTTTGTGGATGTGGCCCAACGCAGAAATTGGCGTTATGGGCGGACCTCAGGCAGCAGATGTTCTGATTTCTATTACAAACGAGCAGAACGCACGATTAGGTAAACCGGATCTTACCCCTGAGGAAATAGCTTTTTTCAAAGACCCTGTGATAGCTGCGGCAAGAAAAGAAGGAAATGCTTACTACAGTACTGCAAATCTCTGGGATGACGGTATTTTAGACCCGGCTAAAACAAGGGACACTCTGGGGCTGGCAATTTCAGCATCTCTAAATGCACCAATCAGAGACGATATACACGGTCATGGCATATTTCGAATGTAGATGGCGATGGCGTTGTAAAAATCTCCATCTACTGCGTTATCAAGTGTTCGACGTAAAGGGCTACGCCATCACACTTGATGCCTTGTATATGAAGACTTTTACTTAGCCATCGGATTTACTATTGATGTTCTATATGTGGAGATCAAATTTAAGCACTGGCTTCACTGATAAAACGATAATTTTGCTGAGGATATTGGTAAGAAAATGACAAATAAATTTAAAAAAATATTAATTGCAAATCGGGGTGAGATTGCCTGCAGAATCATTTCAACCTGCAGGGAAATGGGTATAACTTCAGTCGCAGTTTATTCTGATGCAGATCGACAGGCTGCCCATGTAATTTCAGCTGACGAGTCAGTCTATTTGGGTGCATCAGATCCATCTGAAAGCTACTTAAACAGTGAAAAAATAATAACTGCTGCAAAAAGATCCGGGGCCGAAGCTATTCATCCCGGGTACGGTTTTCTTGCAGAAAATGGCGATTTTGCAGAACAATGCAAAAAAGAAAGGATTGTCTTTATTGGCCCCGAAGCAGATGTCATCAAAAAACTGGGCGACAAAATCACCGCCAGAAAAATTATGATTGACGGTGGTGTGCCTGTTACCCCCGGTATGAGTAGTGCCATTGAAAATTTTGATGTGGTTGCAAAAGATGCTGAGCAAATTGGTTATCCTGTTTTGATTAAAGCATCCGCCGGTGGTGGAGGGAAAGGTATAAGGATTGTTAATAAACCTGAAGAGCTAAAAGAAGCAATAGCATCAGCTGCCCGAGAAGCTCAATCCGCATTTGGAAATAATGCTGTCTACATAGAAAAATTTTTTACAAAAGCTAAACATATAGAATTTCAGATTCTTGCTGATAATCACGGCAATACTATTCATCTGCTGGAAAGAGAATGTTCAATTCAACGGCGGCATCAGAAAATCATTGAAGAGTCACCCTCCCCTGCTGTTTCTCCTGCCTTAAGAACTCAAATGGGAGAAGCAGCTGTTTCCGCTGCAAAAGCTGCCGGTTATTCTAATGCCGGAACCGTTGAATTCCTACTTGCCCAGGATAACAGTTTTTATTTTTTAGAAGTCAACACAAGACTTCAGGTGGAGCACCCTGTTACTGAGATGATAACAGGCATTGATATTGTTAAACATCAGATCGAAATCGCTCAGGGTAAAAAACTCTCGTTGAACCAAGCTGATATTTCAAGTCAGGGACATTCAATAGAATGTCGTGTTTATGCCGAAGACCCTTCAAATGATTTCTTCCCATCACCTGGTAAGATTACCTATATAAAAGAACCTAAGGGACCTGGAATAAGAAATGACTGTGGTGTCTATTCGGGATTTGAAGTTCCGGTGAATTATGATCCAATCATTTCAAAATTGATTGTACACGCCGAAAACCGTGAAATGTCTATAAAGAAAATGATTAAAGCATTAAAAGAATACGTTCTCATAGGGGTTAAAACACCCATCGGGTTTTTGATAGATGTTTTAAATTCAAAACCATTTGTTGATGGCGACGTTTATACAGATTTCATTGAAACAAATTTTTCAGACTGGTCATCGTCGACAGAAGGTGTAAATCCTGCTCTCATTACCTTTATTATTGATGAGATGAATAAAGGCAGAAAAATTAACACTTCAGAAACATCGAATACAATACCTTCTCCATGGGAGACTTTAGGCAATTTCAGAGGATAAAATCAGAGGTAAATATGGATTATAAATTAAAGATTAATGAGGAAACTATTCCAGTTGAAGTAAAGACTTCAGAAAATGAAGTTCTGACTTTTGTAATCAACGAGAAGGAATATAACGTTACCTATTCACTAATTGATGATCATCACATACATTTGAATCTCAATGGTAAAGGTATAAGTGCATACATTGCAAATGAAGATAACGGTAAAACAATCACCATTAACGGTAACGCCACTTTTATAGAAGATGCAGAAGCTCTTGAATTGATGAAAAAGAGCAGCAAAAGTGGGAGTAATCTACCGAACGCTATAACCCCCCCAATGCCTGCAATTGTTATAGCTGTTCTTGTCAATGAAGGTGATACTGTAACTAAGGGGCAAGGTGTTATCGTTGTTTCAGCAATGAAAATGGAAACAACACTGTACGCACCATACGATGGAAAAATTAAAAAAATAAACACAGCCGAAGAAGAAAAAGTTAATCCCGGAGATATCCTCGTTGATATTGAAAAAGATGAAACGGTTGATGAGACGGTTGATTAATTTAAGTTAAAATAAAAAGTATAAGATGGCTATGGAAAAGGTTCCATATGCAAGAGTTAGTATTCAACAAGGCTTGAAGTAGTACCTGTTGCACATCGAAAGTCTAATTGAACACTAAAGTTTGTACCCCAAGGGCACTTGCTTCGCAGCGATATGGAACTTTTTTACGACGCCATCAAAGGAGTTTATTATGTCAGCAGACCACCTTCTATATCGTATTGAAAACAACACTGCTTTTTTAACTATTAACAGAGAAAAACAAAGGAATGCAATATCCGCTGAAGCAGTTAAACTCTTTCTTCAGTATCTTGATGCTGCTGAGAAAGATGAGTCTGTTCGGGCTGTCTGTATAACAGGGTCAGGTGACAAAGCCTTTTGTGCTGGTGCTGACCTCGGAAATACGATGAGCGGCGACAAAGAAGCCGTAATGGGAGCATTTCAAAACTACGCCGACCTTATAAAAAGACTTGCCAGTTTTCCGAAACCGACTATCGCTAGAGTCAATGGATTCTGTGTTGCTGGTGGTACGGGGTTTATGCTTGCCTGTGATATTGTAATGGCATCGGATAAAGCAAAATTCGGAACTCCCGAAGTCAATGTAGGTCTTTTCCCAATGATGATCGGTGCATTGATCTTCAGAAATGTCCTCAGAAAAAAAGCAATGGAGATGATTCTTTTGGGTGAAACACTCTCCCCCCAAAAAGCACTTGAAATAGGCATGATAACTCGAATCGTGGAACATGATGAACTTGATACTGAAACTGATAAAGTTCTTAAAAGTCTCGTCTCAAAAAGCCCTATCGGTTTGATGATGGGTAAGAAAGCATTTAATGACGTAGTTGAAAAGTCTCTTGCCGAATCAGTTGATATTCTCGCAGAAAGGCTAATGGCTGTTGCCTCTACAGAAGATGCAAAAGAAGGTATTACCGCATTTATTGAAAAAAGAAAGCCCGTTTTTAAAGGGAAATAACTACTTTTTCGAGATCATCAACAATTGGTTTAAAAATATAAAATGTTTTTCAGTTTTTAAAAAGAGGGACAAAAAATGAGCAACACGGATAAATTAATTGTAGCAAATTGCAGTGGTTTTTACGGCGACAGAATTTCCGCCGCAAAAGAAATGGTTACAGGTGGCCCGATTGATGTTTTAACCGGTGATTACCTTGCAGAATTAACAATGGCTATTCTGTTTCGTAAAACAATGAAAAATCCGGATGACGGTTATGCTGCAACTTTCTTAAAACAAATGAATGACGTCATGGCTGATTGCCTTGAAAAGAATATTAAAGTTGTTGTTAATGCCGGTGGACTATCTCCAAAAGGTCTTTCCATTGAACTTCAAAAAATAGCCGCTGAACTGGGGCTCAACCCTTCAATCGCTTACATCGAGGGTGATAATATTGTTTCAAGAATCAGTGAACTTCAGGATAAAGGTGAAGACTTCATCCATATAGACTCCGGGTTAACTTTAAAAGAGGCAGACACTATAACAGTAACAGCCAATGCGTACATTGGCGGCTGGGGAATAACAAAAGCGCTTCAGGAAGGAGCCGACATTGTCATTGGTGGCAGAATTGCTGATGCTGCACTTGTTTCCGGTGCTGCCGCCTGGAAATTCGGCTGGAAAGAAAATGACTGGAATCAAATTGCAGGTGCTATGACTGCGGGGCATATCATAGAATGTGGTACACAGGCTACAGGTGGTAATTACTCATTTATTGATGAAGTGAAAAATTACTCAAATATTGGATTTCCAATAGCAGAAATTTTTAAAGACGGCTCATGCGTCATAACAAAACATCCGGATACTGGTGGAATTGTTTCTACCGGTACAGTAAAAGCACAGCTTTTATATGAAGTGAAGGAACCCGCTTATCTGACACCTGATGTTATTGCACGATTTGACTCAATTAATATTTTCAAGGAGAGTCAAAACAGAGTAGTTGTTAAAGATGTCATTGGCGAACCTCCCACAGGAAAAATCAAAGTCTGTTGTAATAATTTATACGGGCATAAAAATGCTGCAACATTTATTCTTACAGGTCTTGATATTGAAGAGAAAGCAAAAATCATTGAAGAAACATTTTTTGAAAGCCTTGGGGGCAGAGAACGTTTTGCGCATAGTAGTGTAGATCTTCAACATCATAATATAAAAGATCCAAAGTCAAATGAAGATGCCTTTTCATATCTTAGAATTTCGGTCATGGACCCTGATAAAAAAATAGCCGGAAAGCTTTTCGCGGCTAAGTGTGTTGAACTCGCTTTATCAAATATCCCGGGTTTCACAATGACAGGTCTTCCTGACAATGGTGCTCCTGCTATCCAGCACTGGCCTGCATTAATTTCATGCGATAAAATTCAACAGACAGTCTTTGTAAATGACAACCAAATTAAACTAGACTGTGTAAAATCAGAGCCATTTACTTCACCTGTTCTCGAATCTGACATTGAAGAGATAGATTTTGAAAATGATAAAACGATTTCTATCCCTCTTGGCAGGCTATTCGGGACCAGATCAGGAGATAAAGGCGGAAATGCCAACCTGGGTGTCTGGGCAAAAAACAAAGAGGCCTTCTCATTTTTAAGACAATTCCTAACCATTGATAAACTTAAAGAACTTCTTCCGGACATGTCAGAATTTGAAATTGAGAGATTTGATTTACCTAATCTTCTGGCTGTCAATTTTTATATCAAAGGTGTTCTCGGGCATGGTGTTGCCGCATCTTTAAGAAGTGACCCACAGGCAAAATCATTGGGAGAATATCTTCGTATGAAGGAAGTTGAGATACCCGAATTTATAGCTGATAATGCATGGAGCCACTCTTAACAGTGACAAAGATTGTTAATCTTAATCCAAAAGATAATCAACTGGATTAAACCAAATAGAGTCATTAAATAGTTTTAAAATTTTGAAAAGGAGTAAAAAATGAGTAGCCAATATTTCACTAAAGATCATGAATTAGTCAGAAAAGCTGTGAGGGATTTTGTTAACAAAGAGATTAATCCATACGTTGATGAATGGGAAGAAAAGGGTATGACCCCGCTTCATGAGCTTTTCAAAAAAATGGGCGATCTTGGTTTTTTAGGAATTCGTTATGATGCTAAATATGGTGGTGAAGGTCTTGATTACTGGTATGAAACAGTCCTTTTGGAAGAGTTGGCAAAAATAGACTGTGGTGGCGTTCCTATGGCTATTGCGGTTCAATCGAATATGGCAACACCGGCAATATATGATTTTGGTTCAGAATTTTTAAAAGAAAAATATTTGGTTCCGGCAATTAAAGGTGAGATGGTCGCTGCAATTGCAATCACAGAACCTGATGCAGGTTCCGATGTTGCCGCACTGAAAACAACAGCAAAAAAAGAAGGCGACTATTATATATTAAACGGTTCAAAGACTTTTATCACCAATGGACTTCAGGCAGACTTTCTTACATTATTGGCACGAACAAGTGATGAGCCTGGTTACCATTCCTTCAGCCTTTTTGTTGTCCCCACAGATCTTCCGGGATTCAATGTCAGTAAAAAATTAGACAAGCTTGGAATGAGAAGCAGTGATACTGCAGAACTTTATTTTGACAATATGAAAATTCCTGCTGAAAACCTTATCGGTACCGAAGGTGAAGGATTTATTCAACAAATGATGCAGTTTCAGCATGAACGTTTCAGTGCCCTGCCTCTTTCATACATCTGTGCAGAAAGAATGATTGATGAGACAATTGGTTACCTGCGGGGAAGAATCGTATTTGGTAAGCCTCTTATCAAAAAACAGGTTTTAAAACACAAGATTGTACAATACAAAACTGAAGTTGAAATGTTAAGGCAAATGACTTATCATATCGTCAGATTAAAAATGGACGGAATTGATGCCTCTAAAGAAATATCCATGGCAAAACTTTTCGGTGGCCAGCTCCTCAACAAAGTTTCAGACGGATGCCTGCAAATGTATGGTGGAATGGGCTTTATGAATGAAATGAAAATCTCACGTTTTTTCAGAGACACACGCCTGATTTCAATCGGTGGCGGTGCAAATGAAGTTATGTGTGAGATTATTTCCAAGATGATAGGATTATAGGTAAACGAATTTATGCAAAATGCAGATAAAATTGAAAAAAAAGAACTGTCCAGAAGTGCCTTAAGAAGACAGCGAGAGAAAGAACAGCGGTATAAAGTACTTCTGACATCTGCAGAAACTCTGATAGTTAAAAACGGATACCACAAAACCAGTGTGGGTCAGATTGCAGACCATGCAGAGGTTTCCGTTGGCACCGTCTATTTTTATTTTAAGAACAAGGAAGAGCTTTTAATAAAACTTTTCGAAGAAGGTGTAAAAACACTTCGCCACGTTCTTGGCAGTGCTTTTTTAAAAGAAGACAATTCTCTTAAAGGGTTTGAGAATGCAGGCCTTGCTTTTTTTGATGACTTTTGCATAAATCACCGCCCCAAATTTACTATACTTTTTAAAGAAGCTCTTGGCCTGAGCCCTGAAATGGAAACACAGCGAAAAGAAACATTAGAGCTTCTGATTAATGATGTCACAAGTGCCCTTAAAATCGTCGGTGATGAAATGAATTTTTCCTACAGAACCGAACAGACTGCCAGAGTTGTCACCGTTGGTATTTTAGGTATTTATGAACGGGTCGCTTATCAGTACATCATGTGGCAGGATGACACGAATACCCCCAATCTTGAAGAAATTGGAAAAGACGCCGTGGCTTTTATTATGGGTGGCATCAACAGCTTAACGATCTCGTAAAAAGTAATTAGATGACTACAGTTTTTAAAAAAACGGAGAATAAAATGTTCAACACCCTTTTCAGTCCGATAACAATAAATAAACTCGAAGTCAAAAACAGAATAGCCTATCCTTCCCTTGGCTTACTATATTGCTACGACAGAACCATCAATGACAGATATATAAATTTTTATACAGAAATAGCAAAAGGTGGCGCAGGAATTGTAACCGTCGGGCCCGTCGGTGTAGATTACCTGGGATCCGGGATTGCAACGCTTGCAATAACAAGTGATGATGACATTCCCTCTTTTCAAAAGCTCACTCAATCTATTAAAGATCAGGGTGGAAGCCCATGGATTCAATTATTTCATGCCGGTGCTTATTCATACCCCATGATTATTGATAACAATCAGCCAATTGCTCCATCGGCAATATTTTCAAAGTACTCGAAAACAACTCCAAAAGAAATGACCCATGAAGATATTAAAACAATTCAGGAAGCATTTGCGAGTGCTGCATTCAGAGCAAAAGAAGCCGGGTTTGAGGGTGTTGAAATTATTGCTTCAGCCGGTTATCTGATTACCCAGTTCCTTTCACCGTTAAAAAACCAGAGAGAAGATAAATACGGGGGAAGCCTTGAAAACCGATTAAGATTCCCAACTGAGCTGATCAGTCTGACACGTAAGCGTTTAGGTAATGATTTCCCTCTAACTGTGAGAATGGCCGGAAATGATTTCGTCGACGGCAGCACAATAGACAATGAGACTCCAATTATTGCTCAGGCATATGAAAAAAGTGGGATTGATATGATCAACGTCACCGGTGGCTGGCATGAATCAAAAGTACCTCAGCTACCAATGGATTTACCAAGAGGCGGCTATTCATATCTTGCACTGAACATAAAGAATTCAGTCTCAATTCCTGTAATGGCATCCAACAGAATTTCTACCCCTTATGAAGCTGAAAAAATCCTGAGAGATGGTTTTGCAGATATGGTCAATTTAGGAAGAGTTCTTTTGGCCGATCCAGAGTGGCCCAAAAAGGCAAAAGCAGGAGTTCCGGATGAGATCAGGCCTTGTGTCGGCTGTTCTCAGGGTTGCACCGATTCAGTATTCAGCGGCCTGCCTGTTTTTTGTATAGCAAACCCAAGATGTGGATATGAAGAAGAAAGAACCATTGTAGAAACCGATGATCCAAAAAACATTATGGTTGCTGGAGCCGGTGTTGGCGGTCTTGAGGCTGCCATCACTGCTGTTAAGGCAGGGCACATAGTTGAGATTTATGAAAAAGCTGATAAGATTGGCGGGCAGCTCTGGTTAGCGGGAGCGCCGCCTCATAAACATGAGCTTTTAGAGTTTGCCAGATATTATGAAACGATGCTTAAAAAATATAACATTCCTCTTCATTTAAACACTGAGGTTGATATAAACCTGATTAAAAATAAAAAGCCGGATCATGTTTTCATAGCTGAAGGCGCTACACCACTTAACCCACCTATTCCGGGAATCGACTCTGAGAAGGCTCTGTCATCATGGGATGTTCTTGCAAACAACCCCAGGCTGGGCAAAGAGGTTGCTGTTATTGGCGGAGGAGCAGTCGGTATTGAAACGGCACTCTTCATCGCAGCAAAAGGCACAATCAATTCGGAAATGCTCCATTTTTTGATGTCTTTTGATGCTCAAACTCCTGAACGGTTGAAAGAGCTTATGTTTAAAGGGTCATCAAATGTCACTGTATTCGAAATGATGCCCAAGGCAGGTAATGGTATTGGCAAATCGACTAAATGGGTTGTTCTATCTAATATTGATAAACACGGTGTTGAAGTCATAACAAAAGCAAAGGTGTTATCATTCGAAGACGGAGTACTCCGTTACGAGAAGGAAGGAAAAGAGATCACAAAGACTTTTGATAATATCGTTATCGCAGCAGGTTCAAAGCCTGTTACTAAACTTTCAGAAGAACTTAAAAACGCTGATATCAACTTTACCGCTATTGGTGACTGTATCGCTCCAAGACAGTTAAATGATGCTATCCATGAAGGTTTTTTAGCAGCAATAAATTTATAAAGTAAATACAGGCATCTGCTTATGATGTTTATTTCAATAAAATGACAATTAAAGATATTTATATAAATTCATCTGGCAAAAAGATCCACGCTATCAAATCGGGTAATGGTGATATACCGCTTCATTTTCTCCATGCAAATGGCTTGTGTGCAGGTACGTATATTCCCTTTATTGACCTTTTTTCTGAAAAGTTTAACACCGTTGCTACAGACATTCCCGGGCATGGTGATTCTGACCATCATGGTGAAAAAACTATTTTACACTGGGATATTTTTATTGATCATATAAAAGAATCTATTATCCGGAATTGTGATACACCGGTTGTCGGCGTGGGACATTCATTAGGTGCAGTTGTTACCTATATCACCGCTGCAAGATACCCTGAACTTTTTTCTAAACTTGTCCTGATTGATCCGGTTATTTTTCCAAAAAGAAAACTGATTATTATTGCACTTGCAAAAAAATTAGGCCTTCTTAGTAAAATAAACCCTCTTTCAACAGGTGCCAGGCGACGGAAAAAAATCTTTGCAAGCAGAGAAGAAGCTTATACCCGTTTTTCTGCCGGTAAAGGGATGTTCAAAACATGGACAGACGACTTTATCAAAGCCTACACATTCAATGGGTTAAAAGAAGAAAATGACAGTGCCGTTGCATTGAAATGTAATCCGGAAACAGAAGCACAGATTTATGAATCAATTCTTATGGATATCTGGTCATATCCGAAAAAGATTCAATCTCCGACCCTTTTAATACGTGGAGGAAAAACAGATACTTTTGACAAGTACGCCGCAAGGCGCCTTGTCAAAGAAATTAAGGATTGCAGACTTATCACCATTGAAGATGCCGGTCATTTCGTTCCAATGGAAAAAGCAGCCCTGTGCCAGAAAACCATTCAAAATTTTGTACTTGAAAAATAAACTGAAACAGATCTAAAAAGCCGACAAACGACCCGCTCAGAATAGACTTTCGATAAAACAGCCACCACCACCGCCACCACTATCACTACTGGTTTCTTCATTATTAACGTCCACACCTTTGTTTGCAGAAGTACCATTACCTGAAGCACTTACGGTAACACTTGTAGCCTTCATTGCCTGACTGCCGGTAAGCTGAACAGCATATAATCCGTCACTGCCGTTTCCATCTCCATGCTCACCATCATCATAAAGTATAAGTTCGGGTTCATCAGCATCATTACCGAGCTGTGCGATAACATCTACTCCGGTAACAGGCACACCACAGTCATCGACAGTTGTTGCCATAATAAAGGTACCTTGACCATTATCAATCAGGAAATTGGTGGCTCTACCTGGACCCTCGACATAAAGTCCTTCACTATCACATGACTGTTCTCTAACAAGTGCCTTTATACAAATACTTGTATTAGGGTAATCACTCGTAACATCAACCCAGCTTTTCCCTTTACGGGATATGTATCCCTGCCCTGCTTCTGCAACAGCCTCCGAAGAATACCCTGCAAAAGGTTTCTCAAGTGGAACCGGCCAGTCGTAACCAGCTGTTACAAATTTAACAACAACAGAAAAATCATCCCCTGCCTGAATACTGACCTCACTGGGTAAAACAACAGTGTGGTATCCTTTACCTGACAATGAGCCAGAGTATGGCCCACCCTTAACAGTCTGAAAGGAACCTCCATCAAATTCGTCGTAAACAGATATGACATAGCTGGTTTCTGAGGTCGTTGTAAAAAGGCTTACAGCAACAATATTTCCGTCATTCTCTGCAGTAAAAACATTAGCACCCCACGCAGTGCTGTTTCCATATCCGGTACTGGACGTTTTGCCCAATTTGTCATAAAAATAAACTTTATCAAATTTTAACAACGAATCCGGTTTATCAACAAAGTATGCAATTGCAGATGCACCAAGGCTGTTGTCATAATATGAAATGTAAAAATATCCGTCTTCTCCCCAGTAACTGCCCCAGCTGTTTCTGACGATAAAGGCACCATCTCCAGGAGCGCCATCAACACGCTTATTATCATCCCATCCCATAATCGTTATTGCATGGTTGGTACTTCTTCCAGAGTAGTAATAAGTATCATCAGAACGATTAAAAGAACCGTCACTCCAATACATAGAAGCATACAACGCACCGTATTCATTTATAGCCTGTTTAATATACGCATAGTCCTCCCCTCCTGATTTAACAGGAAGTTTAACAATACTATCGATGTATTTGACAGGCGAACAGTCAGAGCAATATCCTGAATTGTTGTCATCATAAGGATCAGCACCTTCTCTTACAGGGCCCGCATTACGTGCCAGGTAAGACATACTCATATCAATATTTCCACCACCGCAGGCTCCCCAGTCATAACCGGAAGCAAACAGCACATTATTTTCTGAAAAATCTTCAAGATAACCATAAAACCCGAGAAGGTTACTTTCAATACTCCCTAAAGACGCAAATACCCAACATGCACCGCAATTCCCCTGATCTCTCACCGGAGGGACTAAAGAATCTGAAAGGTCACCATCATTATTGGGGTCTCTTAAATCATATTTCACTGGAAGGGCAGATTTGGCTCTCGCTCTTACATCCGTTGTTTTATGTATTTCAGGTACATCAGGAGAAGGGATCCAACCAAAGTTTCTTTCATCACCCACTTCTTTTTTTAAGACCTGCCCAGGTTGACCTTTAAATTCCATAAAGGCTGGGTTTAAAGGGGCTGAACTGACTGTTCCTTCGACATATCCTGTTTCAAAGATATCATTTTCGTCAACATCATGATAGCCGAGTTCCTGTGGGATTTCTTTTTTAACAATCGTTTTAAATAATATTCCAATTCCAACGCAACAGACTATCGCTGTAACAACAATGACAAATTTTCGATTTTTCATAAAACCTCATTTATAAGTGGAAACATTCCAATTAAAAAAACGATACATCGGAAATCAAGTATAAAACAGAGGAAAAAAGCTCAGACAAGACAGCTGAAAAGATTCATTGCGATATGTAACGTTATATTGTAAATATCACTATAGCAAACGAACTTTTATCGGTCAAACTTTTTACCCTTATGATATAATCGTCAATTTTATGAAAAACATTAATCTGGAAGTTAAAAATGACATTTTTTTTTAAAAATTATTACCGTTTTTTAATTTTATTTTTTTTAATTTTAACTACTCTTTCTGCTTCAGGCTGTTTTTCCTCATCTGGAGAACCTTCAAAAGAATGGACTGTCATGGTTTACCTCGATGGTGATGACAGTGCACTTGAAAACAATGCAATCATTGACTTTAATGAGATGGAAAAGGGGCTTTCCGACGCAATTACAAATGGGAACAGACAATTTGTTGATACAATAAACATTATTGTAATGGTTGACCGTTTTGGTGGAGCCGGTGGAACGTCAGCGGTAACAGAGATAAATGGTTCTGACTGGTCAGATACCAGACTTTATAGAGTAAAGCCTGATACGGATATGAATCATTTCAATTCTGAAAGACTTGATGATGGTTCTTCTGCATATTCCAACCATGTACCCGAATATGGCGAAAAGAACATGGGAGATCCTTCCACACTAAGTGACTTCATTGATTTTTCTAAAGAAAATTTTCCGGCAAATCATTATGCCCTTATTCTTTGGAACCATGGTGGAGCAGCTCAAAAAAAATCCGCGATAGAACCAATAAGTAAAATCACAAAGTCTATCTGCTGGGATGCCGATAACAACAATGACACACTCTACCTTGACGAACTGCAGCAGGCCCTTGAGGAAAACTTTGACGAAACGGACAGGCTTGACATTATAGGATTTGATGCATGCCTCATGGCTACGGTTGAAATCGCATACGAATTAAAATCGTCAACAGACTTCATGGTTGCTTCAATGAATTATATTCAGGCAAACGGCTGGAGTTACGACAGGATCTTTGGTGATATAAAAGAGACATCGGTTTCTCCATTATTTTTTTCAACTCATATGGCTCAAACATATAAGGCTTACATTGACTCCACACCCATTAATCAAAATTATGGTGAAAGCATTTCTGTAACAGATATTTCACAGGTTGATAACCTTGTCGGTAAAATCAACTCGCTTGGTGTTGCTATTGCTGCTGAAAACAATCAATCAGACATCGAAATATTACGTGAAGCATCTTATAATTACTATGATATAGATGCGTCTTCAGCTTCAAATTTAGATTCAGTTGCCTACCCGTATTATGACATATATGATCTTTGCAATCGTACAAACACCAATGAGAGTTTTTCAATAAACTTAAGGGATGCAGCTCTCGAAGTAATTACAGCGATGACAACAACCATCGTTTATTCATATGGCGATATCAATTTACCCGAAAATACCGGGCAAAGTCAGAGTGCCTACAGTGGCATTAACAACTCAAAAGGTCTCTCTATCTTTTTCTCCAGAGGTGATATGACTTATAATTCTTTACCCCACTACAACTACCAGTGGTGGTACACGAATGAGGATACTGCTACTGAGTTAAATGATTCCAGTAAGCTATATGGGCATATTGATTTTTGTTTCAGCAATGCAGACGGAAATGTAGATGGATGGCGTGAGCTGATGGAGTATTGGTACGATAATCCTGACAGTGCAACCCCATCTTCATACTAAGATAATTTAACGTTCATTCCATTGATTTTAAGCCACTCGTTAAACAATCGCCGATACCCTCGCCAGGATTAGTTTTCACTATCCTTGCTTCATCTCAAATAGCTCTTGACCTCTCCTCTTAACGCTGTTAATTTAATGATGTTAAATCCGATTACATACAATCCACATTTTAAACGGTGGATAGGAGCGTTATGAGCAGCGGTAAATTATCATATAAAGAGCTTGAAGAAAAAGTCAGCAGACTTACAAGATCTAATGAAAAATTGAGTGTTATCTCTGCTCGTTATGAGAATACAATTCGGCACATTTCTGATTTTATTTTTGTTCATGACCTTGAAGGTAATTTTATAGAAACTGATGTATCGCATGTAAAATTTAACGTCGAAAACTTCGGCTACTCGCCGGATGAAATATCAGGTAAAAATGTTATTGAATTTATCCCGGAAGAATACCGCCAACAGTTTCCAGACTATCTGCAACGTGTTTTAAAAAATGGGAATGATGAAGGTCCTATGGCCTTTCGTACAAAAAATAATGGTAAAAGATATATCTGGTATTCCAATTCATTAATGGAAGATTCCGGACAACAGATCATCAGAGGAATAGCACGGGATATTACAGACATTCTTACTACAAAAAGAATGATCAAAAAAAGTGAAAAACTTCTTTCGCAGGTTGTTGAAGGAAACTCAATTCCAACATTTGCCATCAATGAAAATAGTGAGATCATTTTCTGGAACCATGCATGTGAACTCCTTACTGATATTCAATCTAAAGACATGGTCGGAACAAACAATCAGTGGAAAGCTTTCTATGAAAAAAAACAACCAACTTTGGCTGACCTGGTTGCTGATGAATCATCATTAACAGGTATTCAATCTCTTTTTGGCCAAAAGATTTCACCGGCACTAACAATACCAGGTGCTTATCAATGCGAAAAATATTTCGCATCCATCGGTGGAAATGAAGGTAAATGGCTTTTTCTTACAGCTGCACCTTTAAAAAATGACAATGGTAAAATCATAGGTGCAATTGAGACACTTCAGGATATTACAGAAAGAAAAAACGCTGAACATGAGCTTGGGAAAGCACATAAAGAACTCGAAAAAAAGGTTATGAAAAGAACTCAAAGCCTTGAAGAAACCAACACTGCCCTGAAAGTGCTGCTGAAAAAAAGAGATGTTGACAAAAAAGAGCTGGAAGAGAAAATGCTGTTCAATGTTCGTGAACTTGTTATGCCATATGTCAGTAAATTAATTGAAAGTAATTTGAAAGAAAGACAACAGGTCTATGTAGAGATTATCAAATCGAATCTCGATGAAATTATAACGCCCTTTATTCAGAGAATGTCTTTTGAAATGCTGAAACTGACACCAGCTGAAATTCAGGTTGCAAATCTTATAAAACAAGGCAAAAGCAGCAAGGTGATAGCAGATGTCCTGAATCTTTCTCCTCGAACGATTGATTTTCATCGGGATAACATCAGAAAAAAGTTCAAACTAAACAATAAAAAAGTCAACCTTCGGACCTACCTTCTTTCAAACGAACAACATCTTAATATGTAAGATAATTTGCTTGCTTTCAAAAAAACAGTGCAATTATCACTTTCACTCGAAATTTCAGTATGCTATTGTTCCATTACTTAATCGGAGCTAGTGTCTGAGCACATTAAATTTTCCGACGACCAATGGAACTAAGATGACATCTGAAAATAAAATAATTATCACAGCTATTCTCTGGGCACTTTCTATTGGGATAGTTATTATTACTGGAATGATTTATTTCCCCATAGAAGTTAATGATCTCAGCATTTGGGGGGCTTTATACTATTCCATAAGATTGTTTATTTTAGAACATGACATCCCCCATTTCCCGACAAACCCACCATTAATTTTCATTTATTTTTTCGCACCAGTCATTGCATTATCAGCTTTAGGTACAGTTCTTTCCTATCTATACAGATTTTCTCCAGCCTTGTTATTTAGGTTCAGAAGGGAGCATGTAATAATCTGTGGAGTTGGGAAAGTAGGTAAACTTATTCATGAAACTCTCGGTGAGCAAAAAATTAAAGTTGTAGGTATAGACAAGGGTAAACCGGAAAACTTTGCAGATTTTATGTCAAAGTGTAAGACATCAATGGTTTTTGGCGATTTTCTCTCATTTGCAACCATGTTAAAAGCAGGTGTTAATCATGCCCGTAATATTGTGTTTGCATCGAGTGACGACCTTTTGAACTTAGAAGGAGCCATAGGGGTCTATAACAAACTAAGTCATAGTGATCACAATGAACATTTAACCATCTGGATTCATATCTCGAATGACCGTCTGGCAGAAACAACAAAAGCTATCCTGAAATCATCTGACAAAATCAGGATAAGATTTTTTGACACTTTTAATATTGCGGCAACAAAAACAGTGGAAAAATATTTTACGGGCTCTAAAAGAAATAATATTGATAAAATTACAATTTTAGGTTTTGGAGAATTTGGCCATGACCTGATGAAGGCGTTGATTTTGGATTCCGGAGAAAGTGAGTGCTGGGAAATTGATGTTGTAGATATTGTTGACAGACACAAAGAAGTTTTCGATCTTGCTAGTGAATTAAACATAAAAGACAGGACAACTTTTACCCAATCCGATATTTTAAATGTCAATTTAGAACAAAGCCGGACCAGAGCTGTTTTTTTATGTACAGACGATGATATCAGAAATCTCTCTACAGCTCTTTTACTTACCCGTGAAAATAAAGGAGCATATTTTTATATCCGAATGGCCATGTGGCCCCTTTCAGCTGTAAAAGAACACCTTGGGAATGGCACAAATCTTCAGTTTGTAAATATCAACGACCTTGTCCGGGAAGGCATAAACGATATAAAACATCTGCTTAAATAGCTCCCGTCAATAATCTAAAATACCATTGAAAGAGGAAAATTTATTAGCAACACCTCTAAAAGAATAGACCGCCCCAACATTGAGAATAAATATATACATAACAAGGTCGCTTATTGCCTCCTAAAAGTCGATTTATCTTTTTTAACAAAGACTAATTTTTTGTTCAATTATGTATTCAGGGCCGTTCGACCTTAAGATGCTCTGAAAAACAATTATTTCATTTACTGTAAATATTTTTTTTTAATTTTGTCACCTACCTTTTGTGAGTTGGGAAATGAATTTTTTGTATCGCCCAAGGGTAATGTGACCTTTAAATTTTCTTTTTTCTTTTGAAATCCCAATAGTATACAAAGAGTTTTCAATGTTTTCTGCAAGTTTTAATAGTGATGTATTTTCATCTATTCCCGCACTGAGAACCTTTGGGAATAACGGTTTGGGGAATACCCTGAGTTTAGATATTTCAGCCGTTAACCCCCAAAATCCATGTGTAGCAGCTTTAACGGCAGAAGAAATTTTCGCTATTTTATTACTTTCAACTTGTCCGGTAAATTTAAGGGTTAGATGTAAATGCTCAGGTTTAATCCATTTGACGTCTTTCCCCCATGACTCCTTTTTATAAGATCTTATCGTTTTTATGAGAGAATTTATGATATTTTCAGGAGGCACGACCGCTATGAAGATTCTTCTGGTACTCATTTAAAAATCATTCCGATAATTTTGGTTTAACAGCATCCCTTGATATTTCCACAAGGTCAGTCAGTGTGCTGTCATCATATTATAGATGTGTCAATCGCCTCATGTACAATTAACTCTACAGTACCGGGCATCAGGTTTAAAGTACTTTTCCCCAGTAAATATAAATGTATCCCGTTACTTATAAACCTTTTATTTGCCATCGACACGATATCCGTGCTAAGTGTTCAATTTTACAAGGATAGCAGGTTTATTCTATGGGCAGATACAAAACTGGCGGGTATAAAGATGTAATTAACGTAAGTCTGCCCCTTGTATTAAGTATGGGTTCCACAACCGTAATGGAATTCACAGACCGTGTTTTTCTTGGAAATTACTCCCTGAATGCCCTTGCTGCAGCAATGCCAGCTGGGATTACATCTTTCGTTTTCACCTCTTTTTTTATGGGGGTTGCCGGCTATACAAGTGTATTTGTTGCACAGTACATTGGTGCCGATAATCAGGAAGGCGTTGGTTCCTCACTTTGGCAGGGAATATATTTCACGCTCATCGGAAGTCTTTTAATGGGGCTCTTGTCATTTGCTGCTGAACCGATTTTCAATTTTATTGGTCATGAGCCCGAAATTCGCTCTCTTGAAGTTATCTATTTTCGTATTCTCTGCCTTGGCACAGGAGCAGGCTTATTGGGTTCAACACTCTCCTGTTTTTTTTCAGGCCGAGGCGTTACCAAACCAATTCTGGTGCTACATACCGCAGGCACAATTTTTAATATTCCCCTCGACTATGCATTAATCAATGGAGTGTGGGGCTTCCCGGAATGGGGGATAAAAGGCGCTGCTATTGCGACAGTTTGTTCCTGGATTCTTGTGGCAGGCCTGTTTATACTGTTGGTTTTTACACGCTCAAACAACAGAAACTACTCTGTCTTGAAAGCGTGGCGATTTAACAAAAATTTATTTACCAGTCTTATGAAATTTGGAATACCGGGAGGGGTTCAGTTTTTTATTGAAATCATGGCATTCACTTTTTTTATCCTGATGGTAGGACGTCTTGGAAGAGAGTCGCTTGCAGTCTCTAACATTATTTTATCAATCAATGCTCTTGCCTATATGCCAATGTTTGGTTTTTCTCTTGGGTTAACGACACTTGTAGGTCAGGCAATAGGGAAAAAAGAGCCGCAAACGGCCGTCATCGCGACCAGGGCAACAACACATATAGTGGTTGGCTATATTTCTATATTAACACTGCTGTTTGTCTTTTTCCCCGAACCCTTTATACAGATGTTTTTACCAACCAATATTCCTTTGGCTGAATCTCAGGGAATTATGAATACAGGAATTATACTTCTCCGTTTTGTCATTCTGTATCTTTTCTTTGATTCACTTGCAATAATATTTACAGGAGCACTGAAAGGAGCTGGTGATACCAGGTTCATTATGTTTGTTTTCACTAGCACCTCATTGTTGCTTCTCTTTATTCCGGTATTTGCAGGGGTAACTTATTTCGGGTTAGGCCTCTATTATTCATGGGCCTGCCTGACGTTTTACATTATTGTATTATTTTGCTTTGTCTTCATCAGGTATTTAAATGGTAAATGGAAGGGCATGCGGGTTATTGACAACTAATGAATTAAATAGTGTCTGAGCAAAATGAGTCAAATAAAGATGATGTAGGATATGGGCCCTTTTCCTTAGCCATCTTAGTCGCCGCTCAAAAATAACTTCACATTCTTATCTTCCAGCTAACGGCCATCTTCGTTTGTTTGCAGATTAAATAATTTGCATTACTTATTTGTTTTGTTACTTTAGTAATTTTCTTTATATTATTTAGAATCAACTCCCTTATTTTTTTTTATTATCCGCAAAGACAAAATATTTATGTGAATAATTTCCATCACTAATAAGCATCTGAACAGCTTGATTTTTTGCAGTATTAATCAACAACGGCCCCAGAAGATTTGCTGTGATTTTTTTTGGGTCTTCATCTGCCACATTCAATATAACGTATATAAAGATACTATCACGGTCGTTCTTTTCCCATTTCAAATCTTCAATATATGATTCACAATCAACAGAATAATCAGATTTAAAAAGGTAAGGGTCTATAAGATAAAATGCGAGAGTTTCTTCGTCCACACTTTGAAGAGAAATAAATGGGTGGATATCTTCATGTTCCAACAATATGTAACGTGTTAAACCAGGAAACCCCGGTAGCCCTTTAGGCATTTTTATAATTTTATCCTCATCAATGGTAATTTCTCCAAATTGTTTGGTCTCAATTCTCACAACGGTTACTCCTTATCACTTTTTTTACCGGACTCCTCAATTTTTTTCATAATCGCGGTAGCCTGAAACAACCCCGATATTCCACCTTTTGCAGATGCAATATTGGCATCTTTTACTCTTTCAAAAACTTCCTCACGTAAAATAGAAATATCTTTCGGTGCATCTATTCCAAGTTTGACAACACCTTTACTGATATCCACAACTGTAAGGACAACATCATCACCAATCTTAATTTTTTCACCATTTTTTCTGGTTAGAATAAGCATAATAATTATCTTTAAAAACGTATTATGGCATTAAGAATTATTATTACAAAATACCGGTTTTTTTAGGGGGAAAAACTCATTAGCAATTACCATTGTATCATTTACTATATAATATTCACAGAATAATTATTACAAAAACAAAATCAATTTTTTTTTAAAGAATGTAAATTAAATAAGTTGGACATAGTTCGCCTGGATTTTGCTCAGATTTATCTGAGCTGAAGCCGGGATGAAATTTGGTCGGGTTATTTTATTTGCATTCCTAAATGTAATCCAATAAAGATAATTTCAGTATTTTTGAAGTTGAACTTAAAGCTGCCTGATAGGCAAATTCTTTTTGCTGAAGCATAGAAAAAGTTTCTATAGCATCTGCATCTTCAATCTCCATCCTATTGATTTCATAGCTTAATTTCAAATTTTCAATAACATTATCCCTGATATCCACGCGTTGTTGCTTAATTCCACTTTCTGCAATAAAACTTCCAATATGGTCAAAATCAGCAGTCAATCTGGCAATAGATCTGTTTATTCCGTCGGTATCATTATTTTCAAGATATCCCTGAAGATCAATCAGGGTACTGAAAATCCCCCACTCAACTTCTGTATCGCTGACATGGAAAGTTCCATCTGGCAAGCCGGTATCATCATCAGCGACATCAAAGCCCATATCGACTCCTAACCCTGTATCAGTATTGCTACCTGTTGACCACATAAGCTTTAAACTGTCAAGAGCAGGCCCACCAGTTTGACTTATTGCATATTTTTCTGTGAAAGTATCATATGTGACCCCATACTCAACATCGTTGCCACCTGCTGCTGCTGCAGTAATATCAAAAGAAACAGAATAGGCATCAGCGACATCGCTGTCAAAATTAGCAGTCACATCAGCTATGCCATCTCCTGTAAAATCAAGTGCTACCGTACTGGCATCACTTTCAAGTTCTATAGGAGTTACTCCTGCAGGATATAACGGGGCACCAGTAACCGCCCAGGTATTTGTTGCAGCAGTATATGTCAGATCAATACCTGCTCCCGGCATAGTAAGTGCGCTGTAATCTTCCACGATAAAGGTAGCATCACTCTGAGTAACCTCTACAATTTCCGGCTGGTTAACAGCTGCTGACCTTGCTGTCATAGCAGCCGAAACGGCCACAGCAAGTTCATCCGGACTGTACTCACCGTTGGAAATTGTAACAGTTAACTGAGCACCATAAAAACCAGCCCCACCTGTAGCAGGGTCTTCCATAAAATCAATTTTATTATTGGTTTCATTAATAACAAGCTTGGCATTGGAAAAAATATCACTGCCATCCTGCCCAACTTCAATATCTGACTCTTTAGCCATTTTGATTTTGAATGGTGAGTCATTTCCACCATAAACAGCTTT
>JQIA01000211.1_pt1 | contig 27093 bp, 21 predicted proteins | sample 811431 | NCBI WGS metagenome assembly JQIA01 (sample SAMN02998118, study PRJNA258478) | marine sediment metagenome | biome: marine; feature: seafloor; material: sediment; isolation source: oil-polluted sediment collected from 3 locations (0.5 km, 0.7 km and 0.9 km)... | place: USA: Gulf of Mexico ...
TCACACCCTCAGGCGACTGGGCAGCATTGGGTGCAGAGCAGTTAGTTTATGGCGGTGCTAGCGCTAATTTGTTATTCCGCTCTGCAAATGATGACGGGTTAAAAGCGACAGACGGCACAAGCACTCCCGCCATATTGAGCGGCCATACACCCGGCACTGAAATAATTGCCTCAGTGTATTGGGACGCTAGCCTTAATATACTTCAGGTTGGCTATTACGAGATGGATAACACCACTCAGCACTGGGACGCTAGCCCTGCGACGTTCACCACACTCACAGTTGATCCAGAGCTGATCATAGCCAAAATACTGGACGGGGCGATAACTATTCGTGGCCTGCAAATGTTTAATGGAATGCCTGCTAGCGGTGTAGGTCAAGCCAGCATCGAGGCATGGATTGAAGCTAATCAGGAAGCTGAAATACTGAAGAGGCAAGCCTAATGATTGAATATGATATTCACTTAATACTTCCAGAAGCCACTGAATTCGACAACATGCCACAGGCTTTACAGGATCAGTTGACAGCACTCAATGCAAAGTGGCCCAGCTTCCCTGGGATAGGTACTAAGTCAGATGATGGTAAGAAGCTAATTCATGCAAGGATAACTCATCCAGCATTAAGCAAAGCCGTGCTAGAGGGCTTGTTTGCTGCATTCGGTTTATCTTGGGAAGTCGCAGGCATTCGTGAAGCCAGAGAAACAGCAGGCACTTACGATAATGAGGGTGTAGTGATTAAAGAAGCATACTACTCAGTCGTAGAAGCAATTGATAAAGCGACTATCCTGCCTTATCTGAAAGATATTATTTCACTCAACGAGGCAGGAGATGTTGTTTCATTGCCTGTAACTTCGGTGGATATTGTTGTATTGCCTATGTATTCCGGCACAAAAGCATTAATTTTAAATTAGCAAATGTACGCGGGCGTTGGCCCAATTTTATTAGACTGAGGAAATAACAATGGCAGAAAAAAGAATAGGCACAACCTACGACTTGATTACAAGTGCGGCAGATTTTATTGCGCAGAATAGATCAGGGACGATGCAAGAGTGGGTTAGAGCGGGCAGCACTCCATCGGAGTCCGTCAAAGGCATCCATATTGATCCACTGCAAGGCATGAGAGGCAGCGATGGTAGCGGAAGTCTTTATGGCAGGACTCGTCACGCAGCAGGCGGCGGACTTGTGGTATTTTTCACATAAGCAAGTCCGGCTTGAAGCGGTCACTTGTTATTGCTTTTAGTTATGAATGGGTTGTAGATGTCGCATATGAGGAATGAATGGGGTTTAACGCCGAACGAGGAATCTGTTGCCCAGGCGTTTATGCTGTCAAACAATAAAATCCAGTCATTCGCCGACAGTATGTACGATACGTCAAAATTCGCCAAGAAATCGCTAGAGGCTAAGGCTTTTGAGCATCACGCTAAACCCGCAATGGTTCAGCGGATAGCCCAGCTAAAAAAAGAACAAGCAGAGCGCACATCTATAGATTCCGACTGGGTGCTAAAAGAGGCGGTTGATCTATACAGAGAGTGTAGATCTGAGAACGATTTGACGCAGGCTGTAGCAGCGCTGAAATTAGTGGCCAACCGCGTTGACACCTCAGACATAGAGCAAAAACTATTAGATCTAGGTGGCGCAGTGCGAATAATACAGATAGTAGGCATGAGGGGTGACGCAGCAGATAGCGTGGTGGCAACTCAAGCAAAAGAAACAATTGAACTCAATGAAGATCATTCCCCGGCGATTCATAGGCCGGTGAGAATTATCGGTGTCTAACGCCGCAGAAGAAGAAGTCGAAAGTGTTTTTATACCGGATAAGCTGGTGCCGGTGTTCACGACCAACCGTGTTACAGCAGTTGTTGACGGTCGAAAGCAGTCTCACCGCATAAGAGTGCGTGGTGCTTATGGAGGGAGAGGAAGCGGAAAGACTCGCACGTTTGCACTAATGTCTGCTATACGCGGATATGAGCTTGCATCAGCAGGCAAGAGAGGCCGTATTGTTTGCGGCAGGGAATATATGAACTCTCTCGATGACAGCTCTATGCTTGAGATTAAGGAGGTCATCGCGTCGATACCTTGGCTCGCTGATTATTACGATGTCGGAGAGAAGTATATCCGCACGAAAAATAGGCGAATAGAGTTTTCATTCGTGGGCATGCACAAGAACATCGACAGCATTAAATCTAAAGCCAAGATTCATCTATTTTGGGCTGATGAAGCCGAAGGTATATCTGATACGGCATGGTCTAAAGTGATCCCGACAGTGCGCGAACACAACTCTGAAATATGGGTGACATGGAACCCTGAGTTAAAAACCAGCTCGACGGATAAACGGTTCCGTAAAATCAAAGATCCTGACATGCTAGTCGTTGAGCTTAATTACAAGGACAATAAGTTCTTTCCTGAAGTCATGGAGGTGGAGCGTCAGCGTGACTTAAAACACAACCCTGACAATTACGCGCACATTTGGGAAGGCGGGTACAAAGAACATGTCTCTGGCGCGTACTACTCCAAGCATTTAATCGAAGCAAAGAACCAGGGGCGGATTGGTCGCGTAGCTGCCGACCCTTTATTGCCGATCAAATTATTCTGCGATATTGGCGGAACCGGCAAGTCTTCTGATGCGTTTTCGATATGGGCTGCACAGTTTGTGGGCAGAGAGGTGCGCGTTCTGTCCTATTACGAAGCACAAGGACAGGAAATATCCGACCACCTAGGGTGGATGCGCGGCATGGGTTATACTTCGGATAAAGCTGAGGTATACTTGCCCCATGATGGTGCGACAAACGACAAGGTGCACCGAACAAGCTATGAAAGTGCGTTTCAGGATGCAGGCTATAAAGCCATCGTGATACCCAACCAGGGCAAAGGCGCAGCGCAAGCGCGGATAGAAGCTGTTAGAAGGCTTTTCCCGAGCATGTGGTTTAACGAAGCAACAACAGTAGACGGGGTTTACACCCTGGGATTTTACAAAGAGAAGCGCGATGAGAAGAGAGATATCGGCTTAGGCCCAGATCATGACTTTGCTTCTCACTGTGCTGATGCAATGGGGCTTTTGGCTGTAGCGTATAAGCCACCAAGATCAAATGCGAGACGCGTTATTTACAACTCACCAAGAATGTCAGACAGCGTTGCAGGATATTAGATGTTAGAGATCGGAATGATTGCGAAATTACCCGAGGAAGAGTTGGCGCATCTCTGTGAAGACATGGATGATGAGGATGTTCAGTCCTTGATCGAGCAGATAGCAGCGCATAAGGCCGAGCAGGATCAGATGGTGCAGTCATTAGGCCAGGCCATTGCAGGTAAGCGCGCTGAAGCTATCTCCTATCGCAAATCGACGGGCATAGAAGATCAATGGAAGTTGGATGAGGAGTATTACGAAGGCATTATTGAAACTGAAGCCCGTAATGCTGATTCGCTCCGTCCGTTAGGAAGGGCTGACGTGGAAGCAGAAGAGTCAGGCTCCACTATATTCCTCAACATCACTCGCCCTTATTGCGATTCTGCTGGTGCAAGCATGGCTGACATGCTGCTTCCCACGGACGATAATGCATGGGATTTGAAAGATACGCCACTGCCTGAGTTGGTATCGATTGCCAAAGGGGTATTGCCCCCTCATCTTGAAGAGCAGGCCGCAGCATCGCAAAACCCTGATGAGTTCCGTGCCGCGATTATGAATGATGCGAACGCTATGGCCGAGGAATCAAAAGCTCAAGTAAGGAAGGCGCAGCTAAGAATTGAAGATTGGCAGGTTGAAGGCCAGTATCACGCTAATGTTCGCAAGATCATTGAGGATTCTGCAAGAGTAGGCAGTGGAGTTCTTAAAGGACCAATACCCGAGAAGAAGCGATCCGTTGCTTATATTGAGGGTGAGCTGGTTATCAGTGAAAAGATTATTCCCGTTTCGCGTCGCATTAGCTATTGGAACCTATTCCCAGCTAAAGGTTGTGGCGAGAACATCCATGACGGCAGTTATATATTTGAGCGCGACGATATCTCGACAAAGCGTCTGCGCGAATTAACGGGAACGCCTGGCTATCTTGACGATCAAATAATGCTGGCTTTGAGTGAAGGGCCAACGGAAGCGCGCGAAACCACCTGTAACCCAGGCGATATGAAGCGCGATAGAGCAGGCTTGTTTGAAATATGGTATTTCTACGGAGAAGTAGAGCGCGAAGAGCTGTCCGCAGTATTAGATGCTGCAGATCGGGACGGCAGCGAGCTTGAAGAAGGCCCGATATACGCACAGATAACTATCGTAAACAATCGCGTGATCAAAGGCGTGCTTAATCCGCTGGAAACCGGCGACTTTCCATACGACATTATGTTCTGGCAGCAGCGCAAAAACATGCCATGGGGTATTGGTGTGTCAAGCCAGATTCGCGCCCCGCAAAGAATGCTATTAGGTGCTTCGCGAAACTTAATGAATAACGCTGGCTTAGCTGGTGGCCCAATGTGGGCGTTCAACGAAGAAATTCTTGAGCCGATTGACGGCATTGCAGGTGTCGCCCCACGCAAAGGCTTTAGGCTGGCGCCAGGCGCTACAGAGAATGATCTGAACAAAGGGTTCACTTACTTCACAATCGACATGATGGCCCCGCAGCTGCAGGGAATCATCAGCCTGGCGCTTAAAATGGCCGAGGATGTCACGGGCCTGCCGACTATTATGCAAGGCCAGATGGGGTCGAGAGGCGGCGACACGCTTGGTCAAACTCAGATACTCAACAACAACGCCAATATAGTGCGTCGTCGTATCGCTCGAATGTTTGATGACTTGGTAACAGTCCCGCATATCACTCGGTACTACACTTACCTATTACAGCATGGCGAAGACGACAGCGAGAAAGGCGACTTTAGCGTTAATGCCCGAGGGTCATCGGCGCTTGTCGAGCGGTCGATAGAAAAAGATAAGCTCAATGAGTTTATGGGCATGTCATCTAACCCTGTGTACGGTCTTGATCCCAAGAAAGTAGCGAAAGAATTACTGCGGTCTCAGAAGCTTGACCCAGCTAAGTTTGAATATGACGATGAAGAATGGAAAAACATAGTAGCAAATATGGGACAGGCTCCGGCTGATCCTCGAGTAGAAGTAGCGCAGATCAGAGAGCAAGGACAGGCAGACAGGCAAGCCGCTGAGCATCAGTCTAAGCAAGCGCTTCAGCAGCAAGAGTATGAGCTCAAAGCAAGCATTCAACAGGCCGAGGATGAGATCACGCTAGCTGTAGAAGAGATGCGGCACATGGGCAAGAAAGATGTGAACGCAGATACATTAAAAGTACGAATCAACGAAGTAATGCAGAAACTCATGGTACAGCGAGAGCTTTCCATGCAATCGATGCAATCCGCATCAAGGCCAGCAGTAGAGCCGGTAGGGCGAGCGCCCGCTGGACAGGCTTATCAATATTAAGGGGAATGAAATGACATTAGCAAAGAAAGCAGCAAAAGCAACATCAAAGACATTAATCAACACTTCTGGCGAAGACGCGGCGGTCAATGTCAGCGATATTGAGTTTCATGGCAACCCTGATACGTTCAAATTAATCGCTAAAGCCAGCTCTAAAGGCGAGGGCTGGATGAAATCGACCAAGGCAATGCAAGTGAAAGGCGTAGGCTGTTTTTTACAAGTGACGACTCAACAAGGCGACAACATAGCAGAGGCCGTCACATTCGCGCCCGGAACAAAACTGTTCACTGACCGCGACAACAAAACTCACATCGTAGCCCTATGAGCAAGATAGTAAATATCAACGGCAAGCCACTGCGGAAAAAGGAGATGGCGAAAGTCATTTTCTTTAAGTCGAGTGACGGCGAGGAGTGGGAGCTGATTAAAGGCAATGAAGTGCCGCTTGAAATCAAAAACACGCAGGGCATGATGGATGCTTTGATAGATGGTGAGATTATCGAAGCGGTCGGATCATCGTATTACCGAGTGGAGCGCGTCAATTGATTTACGAAATTACGGATACTGACAAATCTAGCGCGCAGTTACAGCGGTTAAAGAAGCTGTTGGAAGACAGGCTGCTAGTATTGCGCAAAAAGAATGACGAGCTGCTGGCGCTCGATGAGACTTTTAGAACTCGTGGAGCTATCGGCGAAGTTAAAGCGTTATTGCTGGCGATAGAAAAGAAAGCAATTAAATATTAAGGGGAATGATATGGGTGCTGCAGCGACAGAATTAACAGCAGAGCAAGAACTGAAAGACATTGAAGATGCGTTTATGGCGGGGCAGGAATCCGCCGCTGATAGCGCCGAGCCTGAGATTAAAGATGAAGTGATCGAGGCTGCCGAAGAGGCAGCGCCTGAAATTGTTGAAGACGACCAGCTTGGCGAGACGGTTGTGGAGGCTGGAGATACTGACCCCATACCAGAAGCAACCGCCAGTGAATTAAACATATCTGACGAAGCGATGGATAAGATTGAAGCCGCGCTGATGAAGAAGATAGGACGCAGGCTGCATAATCTCGAGGGTAATGTCGGTGGGTTTAGTCAAAAGCTAGCACTCATGCAACAGGCAAAAGAAAAAGTCGCCGACGCGCCTGCAGAGAAGAGCAAAGAATCTGAAGAGATGGCCACGTTGCGCGAAGAGCTACCAGAAATAGCCAGCGCTTTTGACCTCCAGGCCAGACAGGCTAATCAAAAGTTTGCCGAATCAGAGCAGCTTTTGAATCAAGCGGGCAGTGAAATACAGCAGCTCAGAAATATGCGCCAACTTGACGGCTCATTCCCTGGGTGGGAAACAACAATTAATAGCGATCATTATCAGAACTGGGTAATGAATCAAACAGAACAGTATATTAATGTAGCAATGAATAGCCAGAATGTTAACGATGCCGTTCAGGTTCTATCCGATTACCATGACGCTCATAGGCCGCTTGTCGACCATGACGCTGGTAATCAAGAACTGGAAGCGACAAAGCCAAACACACTGCTTGCCGATGCTATTGCCCCAACACGGGGCGCAGGTGGATCAACTCGACGACGCAAAACAGCGCAAGAAGAGTTTGATTCTGCATAAAATGTAGGATGTAACGGTACAAGGTCATGGCAACACAACTCTATGCAACAGCAACACCACGAATTGGCAAACTGAAGGGCGAAATTCTCCCCCGCGCCATCCCCAAAATGGTGCTCGGGATTTCAGGCGATCAGAAGAAGATCGGCAAAAACCAGAGCGATACAATCGTCTATCGACGATGGCTTCCGAAAGGCGGCTCTACTGCTGGTACGGGCGCTGATTTCGCTGCCAATATCAACAAATGGGATATTGACCCAGCGGCACAACTTTTAGCGGAAGGTGGAGCGCCTGCTGCTGAAACACTGACCCCGCAAGATATTACAGTTCAGCTTCAGGAATACTACCTTCTGTTCAGCTACTCCAGTAAAACAGCCGAACTGTACGAAGATAAAATCCCTCCTGCGATGAAAATTCAGGTCGGCGAAGGCATGGGCCTATTGCGTGAAATGATTGACTGGGGTGCGCTCAAAGGCATTACTAATGCGTTCTACGCTGGCGGTACAAGTTTGGCCACGGTTGACGAGCCTCTTAGCCTTGCTCTTTTGCGGCGCGCCACGAAGTCTATCAAAGGCAATCGCGGATCATTCGCCACTGAAGTATTAACCGGTGACAAGAACTGGGCAACATACCCTGTTGAGCGCGGCTATATCGTTTACGCTAGCTCAGATTGCGAGAATGATATTCGCAACCTGCCAAAGTTTCGTGAAACCTCCGAGTACGCCAATCGCCAGGTTCTTCATGATTGCGAAATCGGCTCTGTTGAAGGCTATCGTTTTATCATCTCACCTGAGCTGACGGCCACGCCCGATGCTGGTGGTGCTATTGCGTCAACCGGCCTGGTGTCCACCACTGGTGCCAACATTGATGTTTATCATTATGTGGTAGTTGGTCAGGACGCATGGGCTAACCTCGCCCTTCGCGGTATGGATTCATTCGGTGTTATTGACGTGCCTTATGATCGACCAGATAGTGGCAACCCGCTTGGCACTAAAGGGTTTATCGGTGCTCGTATGCACGCTGCTGCATTCATCCAGAACGATGGCTGGTGTGCATTGCTTAATTGCGGTGCTACCGATATCTAAGTAAAATAGGGGTTGTTAACGCGACCCCTTTCTTTTAAGAAAAACAAGGGAAGATCATGACAGAAATTGCAGATAACGACGGCGTACTAGATGACGCGCTAAGCGCTAACAAAGAATTCCAAGAGGAAAACAAAGCACTACTAGCTCGCCTTGAGAAAGCAGAAGCTCTTGCGGACGCCTCAAAAACTGAGGCCAAGATAGCAAAATCTAAAGCCACTAAAGCCATCAATCAACTGACCGAGCTGAATCGATACAACGATGCGCAAGACTATCAAGTCGGGCGCAGCGGAGAGCGCAAGTTTGACGCTGAATACGACCTACCTCCCCTATCGAATGATAATCTTGACGAGGCTGCGCTTAAGCATAAAGCAGACTTGCTGGCATTTGATAACGAGGTTATCCAGGTTCACGTTCATGACAGCGCAGAAATGAATGCCGATAATGGCTGCGTGATTATGGTCAACGGAAAAGAAGAAGGTTTTTTCCGGGGACAGACTCGCGCAGTTAAGCGCATGTTTGTTGCTGGATTATGCCGAGCCAGAAAAACAGGTTACTCATGCCGCCAGGTAATCGACCCGATGACAGGCGATAAGACGTATGTTTATCCCACAAACAGCGGCCTTCGATTCCCTTTCTCGGTGTTAGATGACAGTGATCGCGGCAAAGCGTGGTTGATAGCAGAGTTAAGGCGTCCGTAAATGAACAGACTCGGCATGTGCAATAGATTGCGGCAGGAGACTGGTATCTCTTCGGTAGACCTCGTGACGACTGTCGGCGTTTCTGCCGGTAGCCTGCGCTTGGTGAACTGGATTGATCAGTCTTGGATTGAGCTGCAGAACCGCAAGCCTTGGCAATGGATGCGTAAAACATTCACATTACCAGTTGTGGCGGGGCAAAAATCTTATGCGCATGGCGATTGCTCGGACGATGACGGTATAGTCACGCGGCTGAAGCGATGGCATTTCGAGTCTAAAGTAAACCCGCCTTGGATTTACAAAGCGTCATCGGGGCCAGGCTCGAGCACTCCGCTGACTTATTTGTCATGGCCGGATTTCAATAATCTATTCAACCTGAATAATTCAGCACCTGGCTACCCGTCATTTATAACTGTAGCGCCTGATAGATCCATTGTTATTGGGCCTGAGCCTAATGATGACTATGTGATAACCGGCGAATACATGCGGTCGGCACAGGTACTGGCTTTAGATACAGATGAGCCTGAGTTGCCTGAGGAATATCATATGCTGATTGTATTCATGGCGATGATCGACCTGGGTTATTACGATGTTGCTGATGAAATAATCCAGCGAGGAACAGAAAAGAAAAATCTTTATATGCGACAGTTGGTTAATAACCAGACAGACCAGGTTCGGTTCCCAGGGCCAATGGCGTGAGGCGGATATCCTCTCAAACAATCGGCCTAGGCGGCGGCGTAGACGGCATTACGCCAAAGTCCCGCATGAAGCCATCATCTTTGCTACGCGGCATTAATATTGAGTGTAAAAACAATGGTGGTTATCGTCGAGTGCTTGGCTATGTTAAGGCCGGGCCTACGTTGGTTGTGGTGGCTGGAGCAATAGAGGGCATGGTATGGGACGACACGATCACAGGTGATGGGCTGCGCACCCTCGGCCCTGATTCTCCTGTTGTCGGGGTGTCTGTAAACCTATACGACAATAACTCTGTGTTGCTGGACACCACCGTTACAGGCGTTGGGGGCGTGTATTCATTTACCGGACTGGCGGCGGGTGTATATGTAGTTCATTTCAATGCATCGGTGCCTTATTTAGTTAGCTGGAATACCAATGTTGGAGGGGATGACACCATTGATAATGATGCTTACAACGGAACAGGCAAAACAGACCCAATAACCTTGGCGACAGGAGAGGTGGTGGCAAATATCGATTGCGCATTGCTTAACTTCGGCTGATGGCTATCGCAGAGGTTCCAGGGTCAGGCAAGTTGCTCGGCGTCTATTATTACAAAGGTGCTATCTACGCCTTCCGTAATTCCCCTGACGGCCTGTCTGCGGACATGTATGCAGGCGATGCGGCGGGAGGCTGGCAGAGCATTAAGTCTGGGCTAGCGCCAAATGGTCGGTACACATTTTGCACCTATGCCTTTCAAGACGAAGAAAAGATGTATGGCGCTTCAGGTGTTCACCCGGCATTCGAGTGGGACGGCGAAACGTGGCGCGATATCATCACCCCGCAAGATGTTGATGAGCCTTCGTTTGTCATCGGTCACAGAAAGCACCTGTTCATGTCGTTCAAGAACAGAATACATCACTCAGGTATTGGCGACCCTTTCGCCTGGACGGCGGTATCTGGGACAGAAGAGCGACTACTAAGCCGCAATTGCACCGGATTTGCTGGCCTGCCAAATGGCTCGCTTGGCATATTCACTCGCGGCGGCATAATCTTACTTGCTGGCAGCAGCCCTTTAGACTGGGTGGCAAACAGCATGGTTGAATATTCAAACCATGCTGGAGCAGTACCCTACAGCGTCCAGTCGTTTGGGTCTCAAACTTTATTTGTTGATAGTCGCGGCGTTACAACCATGGGTGCCTCAGACACCTCCTCAGACATGTTTGAGGCGATTATCTCGCACGACCTTGATGATCGGTACAGAGATCAATGGATACATGTAGTCGCCACTACAGTGATCCGTGCGAAGGGCCAGTACCGCGTGTTCTTTGAAAGCGGATCGGCGGTCATCGGCACGTTTGCTGGCGAATCGGTTATGTGGACGGAAATGACGATTCCACACCCGGTAAGATGCATCCATTCAACCGAGGATGAAAAGGGCAATGAGCTGATTTATTTCGGTTCAGACGACGGCTATGTTCGGCAGATGGAACTCGGCACGAGCTTCGACGGCGAGCCAATTAAAGCCTTGATGCAACCTGCGCCTTATTCGGCGGGGGCAAAAAACACAGTCAAGAGATGGCGTCGGGTGTTTTTCGACACCGCTAGCACTGGATTGAGGACGCTAACAGTAAAGCCAGTTTACAGCCTTGAGCACGACACGGCGGCAAAAGAGATTAAACACACCCCTGAGTATGACGGCGATGGAGCGCTTCTTAATCAAGCAACGCTGAATCAAGCAATACTTGGCGCGGGCATGGTTCGCGATGGCGAAATAGAACTTGAAGGACACAGCGAGTACATCGGGCTGATATTTCAAAGCGAGTCAGACGACGAAGATCCTTGGGAAATTGACGCTTATACAATAGATTATTTTAACGGACGAAAGAGACGCTAATATGCCCGGCCCTTATTATGTAAACACTAAAATCGATGACGTTGATCTTATCCAGGCGCAAGACCTCAATGATATTGCAGCGGGCTTTGCAGCGGTCGAAGCCGACATGGTTGGCACTCCATCCACCTCGCCAGGCAGCGGAAACTTAGCGGCATTTGATGGCGCGGGCAACTTGGTTGACTCCGGCAAAACCCCGCCCTCTGGCGACATCCTTGGTAAAGTCGGCACATTACCGCAAGACAATATTGCTATCTTCGACGCTAGCGGGCAGGTCGTAGACTCATCCAAACAGCTTCCCTCTGGCGACATAACCGGTAAAAGCGGCGCGTTTACAACCGGTAATATCCCCGAAATGAATGCGTCTGGCGAGCTTGTTGATTCTGGCAAGTCGGCACCGGCTGGCGATATTGTCGGCAAGAGCGGTGCATTCACTACTGGCAACATCCCTAGTATCGATGCAGGCGGCGAACTAGTTGACTCCGGCAAGGCCGTTCCGTCAGGAGATATTGTTGGCACAAGCGACACACAAGTATTGACAGGAAAAGTAATTACAGACGTTGCATATGATTTTACGGGCAGCGGGGGATTGGCGCTAGACCCTAAACTTGGCGGAGTTCAAACGCTTGAGCTGACAGGGAATGCCACGCCTATTGCGACTAATTTTGCCAGCGGCGATAGCTTTATTTTAAAAGTGGATGATGGTGCCGGTTTTACTATTGACTGGTCTGGAATGTCGGTCATATGGGTGGGCGGGTCAGCCCCGGTGCTAGCCACAACAAACTACACCATGATTCGCTTGTTTAAAATACAGGCAATAATTTACGGCCAAATTATTGGCGACGTTACAGCCTAATAACAGGAGATAATTATGCCAAGAAACTTTTCTAATAAAAGTCGTCGCGCCCAAACCAGCCTCGGGTATACCACTGCTAGCACCAAGCTTGGGTTTGACGACCCAAAGCCCAAGTCCGGGCCTATGATTATGCGCAACCCATTTGTCAAAAAGAAAAGCCAGCCAGCTCCGCCACCTGCCGCAAGAGCTGCTGCTCCAGCAGCCCAACCGGCAGCACCTGCGGCAGCGCCGCAAGCCCCGGCACCGGTGGCACAGCAAGCAGCGCCACAGCAAGCGCAGCCAGCCCCGCAGGCAACCGGCATACTAGCGCCTCAAGTCACCGGCCTAAAGGATGCAGAGTCTACCAACTACAATGCAGAGACATACAGCGCGGCAGGATACAGCGCGCCAGAACAAGCCCAGACAGCAGGGTACGGGGTTAGTCAGCAGAATATCGACCCAACCAAAACATCGGCGGGAATTCTAGCGAGCATGACTTCTGGCAACAGCAAGTATATGCAGGCGGTTCGAACCAACGCTTTGCAAAAATCCAACCGCTCAGGGAACTTAAACACATCTACCGCTGTAGGCGCGGCGGAGCTTGCTGCAATACAGGCAGCACAGCCGTTCGCGCTGAATGATTCTGCTCAGCATTTCAACGCGGATAGAGATTACGTTAACGCTCAAAACCGCGAAGGCGAGTTCGGTGCCAGTGCTAGCAACCAAGCCAGTATGCAAGAAAATCGACAGCAAGATCAGTCGCTGAGGTTTGGGGCTGATGCTAATAACGTGGCAAGCCGCACAAATTCTGCGGCAATAAATAATGCAAGCCAGTATAACGCGAGCGCAGATAATCGGGTCAGCGAGGTCAACGCAGCAGCCCACAATAGAGCAAGCGAGGTTTTTGCAACAGCCAAGAACGCCGTTGACAGAGACGCCGCAAACAACACTTTTAAGATGTCGCTAGCGGAAATGGACAAAGAGCTATCAACATACAAGACAGACGTGCAGCGCTCTACAGCCATTGAGCAAATGGGCATCCATGCGCTTGAGTCAGGCATGGCCCAGGGGATATTTGCAGACAGAGATCTCGCCATCGGGTATCTGAAAACAGTAGGCACAATGATCCCTGAGCTAGGTATTCAAATTGCCGCCCAAGCTGGAGATCAAGCCGCAAGTAGCGGGGCAATCGTATAATGTCGCGGGTATTCGATTTAGGGTTTATTCCGAGGAAAGGAGGGTATCAGGCGTTTAATCAACCCGCGTCGCAGCCGGTGATCGAGGCCGGGCCTACGGGCGGGGCGCTCTCTTCTTATGGCGAAGCGCCCGCCCCGCTTGCACCAGTGACAGCCCCGGCAATAACGCCAACATATCAGCAAGCCCCGGTGCCGGTGGCGCAACCATCAACAGCGCCGTATCAGCCGCAACCGAGTACACCGCAAGCACTACCTATTAGCCAGCCACCCGTATCGGCTTTGCCGCCAGCTCAAGGGGTATTAGCCCCGGCAAATACAGCTGCGCCAGCCAGCGACTCGTCGCCCGCAACTTCTGGCGACCGAGATTACACCGGCGATGTTGCCGGAGTCGCCGTTGATTCCGCAAAAAGCCTTGTTGGATCTTACGGCAAGGAGCTGCTTGGCGGGAAAGAGGCTGGTCTTGGCACGAATGTCGTAAATGCAGTAGGCGGCGCGGTAGCCTCTTATGCTGGCGGCAAGCTTGCTAACGAAATATTCGACAATAAAGGATACTCTGACGCGGGTGGAAGCCTCGGGGCTGGTGTTGGGTTCAGCGTCGGTGCTTCTGCCGCGGCAGGAACTGGTCTCGCGGCAGGTACAACATTGGCCACATATGGGTCGTGGGCAGGCCCGTTAGGCGCGTTAGCTGGGTTCGCAATTGGCTCGATCATGGGGTCGATGATGGGGCCAAGTGATGCGACTGAGTTTAACTTCAGAACCTATTCAGGGGACATTAGCGGCGGGGAGTCGGAGCTAAATAAAATAAAACGCAGAGAAGCACAGCTTGACACCAGAGCCATGAGGGCTGGCGATGCAAATATGGCCTTTTGGGGGGGCGATTTTGATCGATACAGGGATAATTCAATTGGCACGACATTTAATATCGGAACGACGGTAGATCCTGCGGTCTGGAGTGGCAGGAAGGGGCAGATGGCGGACAACATCTCATCCTATGATGGCCCGTTCGGGAAGTACACAATCGGCCATATTGACGACGACATCGACGACCATTCAGAATTTGCAGACAACTGGATGAATCTAATCAAAGGTATCGATAAAGAGGTCGCCAAATTATTGACCCCTGAGGAGATTTCAAAAGCAACCAAGCATCTCGCTGGGTCGGCCCAATTTTCAAAAGAATGGGAGTCTAAGCGAGAGTCGAAAACGGCGATTAACAGCATGGTGGGGGATAGATACGCTGTCATATTTAGAGCCGCCGGAAGGCCCGATTTATACAATGTTATGGCCGAAGGAATGACTAGCCGTAAAAAAGGTTCTGTTGATATAATTAAAGACATTCTAACTGGCGCTCGTAGCAATGATAGTGGCTTTTACGACCCTGGACATGGGGGCAATCTCGTCGGCGGAGTGTACCGAGACCAATACAGGGATGCGGGGAAAGATGAGATGAAGCAGTTCGTGTATGAGCGCACGGGGAATAAGTATGGCGCGCACTTTGATCTAATGGATAATACTCTGAACTGGCGAAACCCAAACCCCGCAGCTCTTGCGGTGCGAGATAAACAGGTCGCGGCGCAAGAAGAATGGTACGCAAGCGGCGCTCATGAGGCGGCCCAAGAAAAGCAGTTTCGAGCATTCAGCGATGAAGGCGGTATTTATGCCGACAGCCAAGATAAGCTTGATAAAAAAGAAGATGAGCGGCTTGTAAAGGCTGCCAAGAAAAACAATACAGAAACGCTCTGGGAGTTCATGATTAATCTGAATATAAATAATCAGCTTCCGCCTGGCGGGATAACAGAGATCACCGAGATGTACAGAAAAAAATGGAGCAATAAATGAGCATTATAAACACGGCGATATCAGGTCTAACAAACTTCGCGACTGACTTGTTTGGCGACGGCATGTTAACTGACGCAATGGGCGCTATTGGCGACTTTATAGGCGATGGGGTAATGTCGGACGTTGTTAATGGCGCGGTATTTGGCGCAGGTGCTGCCGCGCTTGGGGGCGGCGACATTCTTGAGGGCGCTGCTTATGGTGCGGCGGGCAATGCTATTGGCGGTGCTGGTGATACTGGTATCTTTGGGTCATTCAGCAACGAGATTGGCGGCGCGATTACTGGATTTGGCATTGATAAAGCGCTGGGCGGTAGTGGCCTGCTTGGCGCGGGGCTGGGTTTTGGTGCCGAGGCGCTAACCGAGAGGCTGGGCAGTGGTTACGGTGATGATTACGGCGACGACACGGCATCAACTCACGCGGTTGGCGAAAGACCATCGTTAGAAGCTGGGGCAATCACAGCCCCATCACCGAAAACAGCGCTAACAACAAGCTCCGGCGCGATTGAAGAGGTTGGCGAAAAATCAAAGATAGAGCAAATGCTAAAAGACTACGGCCTGCAAAATGCAGACGGAACCGGAAGTGTACTAGGCAAGGGATTGCTCCAGGCTGGGCTTGGTTACGCAGGGAATAAAATTACCAGCGATAGAGCAGAAGAGCAGCACGAGCGAGCGAGTAAAACCCGCAAAGAAGAGGCGCTGTTTAGAAAAGAGCTTGATGAGAAGTTTGACATACGGCGGCTGAGCGCTTTTAAAGGCGCGCCACTATTCACGAGAAACGGTTAAGGAATCGATATGCCAGGCTTATTAGCAGCACAGCAGCAATCAGCACCACAAGGCCAGCCGCCAGAGCAGCAAAGCATGGAGGCCACTCCAGAACAGAATGATTTAATGCAGCGAATTGTAGTAAATGCAATGCGTATTATCTCAGGCGATGAAACCGGCAATATTGTTGACGGCTTATTGTTTGGCTCTCCCTCGGCAGGGGAGGGCTTGTCCAATGCCCTGACGTACACCATGCAAGCGGTGGTTGGTGGCCTGCAAAAGAAAGGCGTAATTATACCCCCCGAGCTAATCATGGCTGAAAATGGCGTAGCGTCGCAGGTAACGCAATTGCTGGTCAGCCTTATTGGCGCAAATGGTGGCGACATCACGCCCAATGAAATCAAGAAAGGCATTCAGATTGGATTGAATAACTTTGGTGTAAAGCAAATGCAACAGGCCGAAGGTGCGCAGGAAGAATTATCACAAGGCGGCATCCCGCCTGAGCAGCAGCAAGCCATGTTGCAGAACCCAAGCGGCCCGCCTCCTCAGTCTGCACCACAAGGCATTCTAGCGGGAGCGCAGCGATGAGCAACGGATTATTAGCGGCATTCGGTGGCGCGGCAACTAGCGTATTGCAGGGCTGGGAGCAAAATAGGGAGCAGCTAACAACTGAGGCTGCGCAGAAGTTCAAGATGAAAATGGAGAACTTGCGCGCCAGTAACAACCTTGCGGCCGAAGATAACCGTGCCGAAAACCAACAGGACAATACGCGGCTTTCAAGAAAACTGGAATCAGAAAACCGGCAAGCTAATACCCGGCTGTCAAGTGAGCTTGAAGGCGGATTGATAGACAAGAGGTCAGCCCACGCTATCGAGCTTCAGCATCTGAAGAAAGAAGACAAGACAACTTACGGAAAGATGGCCAAAGACAAAGCTACCGGGCTGCTCGGGCAATACAGTAGTGATGGTGAGTTTCATGAGGCTCGCGGAGGTATTGGCGGAAGTGGCGGCAATAAGGAACCGGTCAACATCAAAGAATACCGCATATTGACAGCGCCAAAAGAAGAAGGCGGACTAGGTTACAGCGATAAACAGGCAGAAAGTTTTGTTTATGAGCAGCAAAGCAAGCCTCTGCAAGCCAAAGCCGAGAGTTTTGCCTACGCCAAGCTGAAAGGGCTTATGCTTGAAGGTGATGAGTTCAACAAGGCTTTTGCTCAAGAGGTCGGGTATTATAAAAAGAACTTTGGCGAGAAGAAAGCCGGAGGAAAGGCAGACCATAAAGCCGGGAGTAACGATGCCAATATGAGCGCGGTACTAAGCGCAAACCCAAGCTGGGACAAGGCAAAAGCAGCGGCATATTTAAAGCATATTGGTAAGTAATGATAGGGCAAAACAATGACCGAGTATGACTTTACTAATGCAGTTGACCCGTTCGCCGATGCTGTTAACCCGTTTAACGAAGATGAATTTGATTTTACTGACGCTGCTGATCCGTTTGCAGGAGCTGTAAATCCGTTCGACGAACCTACCGAAGAAGAGGGTCGATCATGGGGTGATGTTGCCAGCGACGCAGGCAGCGCAGTCATGGGCGGCTTCAGCTCTTTAGCTGCTGGGCTTAATTATGCCAACAGGTACAACCCATTAAAAATACTTGCTGACAAGGTGGTTGACTTGTCCGGCGGTGATTCTGGCGCTCTCGATGATGAGTTAACCCGAACAATAGATAGGTCTACAGACTATTGGAATGAGCAAAAATCCGATGAGATGAAGGCGGCTCAAGGCGCTTTTAGAAAAGCTGACGGTTTTATCGATTCAGGCAAAGCGATCATTAACAACCCTATGCTAGTGGGTGATTTCGTTGCAGGTTCTGCTCCTCACATGCTAGTTCCCGGCATGGCGGCTAGAGCTACAGCGGCAAAGTTCGGCACAGTTGCTGCCGGTAAAGTTGGCTGGGCTGTAGGCTCAGTAATGGAAGGGCTTGACGCGGGTGCGTCGAACTACAGCAAAGCTCTCGGTATGTCTAAAGATGACCTTAAAGATTATTCTGCCGACTACATAGCGCTGACCGGGGAAGGCGTAGAGCATGATGACGCTGTTCGCCAGATTGCATCAGAGGCGGGCAGGGAAGCGCAAATTATTTCCACTGGAATATCAATGGTGGCGGGCAAGCTAACCGGTGCGCCTGATATCGAGGCCAGGTTCTTTTCTGGCGAAGGTGTTAAAAACATTTTCTCAACGTTGATGCGCGAGTCGGCAGAAGAAGCGGCACAGGAAGGCGGCAATCAATTTGGCCAAAACTTTGGCATGGCGACCGGCGCAGATTCCCGCGTCGGCCTTACTGACGATATTGGCAAGGCGGCGGCATCAGGCATTGCCGGTGCTATTGGGCAGAGTGGTGGCATGCACTTGGCTGGCGGCTTGGTATCAGAGGTTAAACGCACTCCAGAGCAGGCAGGACAGGCCGCCAGAGAAGATACGGCAGCCAAAGGTGGCGATGCATTAGATCAAGAAATGGCAGCCTCTAACGCATCGCTGGGGGCGCAAGAGGAGTTATTGAAGCCTCCGGCATGGTTGAGAGAAAAAGAGACGACGCCAGGACGTGATCGCATTATTGATTTAAGTCGGCCAATGCAAGAGGGCGAGGTCATCGACCTGATGAACCCTGATGCTAATAGTGATAGTAACGGCACGTTTATACCTGGCCCGGTGCAAGACTGGGATTTATCGCCAGAGATTGAAAGTGCTTCGCCGGTGATGGTTGAAGATACTGATCTGCCAACACAGGCCCGCAACCTGCAAGAACAAGACACGCAGCCATTGATGGCAGTCGATGAGGTTATTCAGCCGCAAGAATTTACCCCGCTTCAAGATCAAAGTTATCCACAGGCCGAGGAAGTCATTGTGGATAACTTGCCAGCGGAGCCAGAAATAACACCGCAAGAAGAGGCTAAACTACAGCTGGCAGCAGAGCAAAGCGAAAGGGCTAAGCGCTTATCCGTCATCAATAAAGACAAAGACAGCATGCGTGTGGCTGTCACTAAGCTGGGCGGCCTAAATAAAGACTCGCAGCAGGACATCACTGGAGGCTTATCGACTAATCGTAATGTGCCGGGTGTTGGATTTGTGTTCGCGAAGAAAGGCACGTCGATTGACGACATGGCGATGCGCCTACATGAGCAGGGTTATATCCCAGCGGCAGAAATGGAAAACCTTGGCGGAGTGCCTTATTTAACTGAGGCTCTTGGCGCAGAGCTAAGCGGCATGGGGACTACCTATGCGGTAGAGTCGAAAGCAAACGACGCGGCGCTTGAGCAGCAAGAAGCAGATGCTCGGGAAGCCTTCGAGTTTGAAGAGCAAGCAATTCTTGACCAGGCCAAAACCGAGCGCGATAACATCGACTTGGAGATGCGGCAATTTCAGGAGGCATACCCAGAAGCCGGGGCGACCTCAAAACCCAGTCGAATGGAGGCTGAAATAAATGAATACTACCAATCCGTTGAGCAAGCACCAGGCGCGGGAGCAGTGGCTCAAGCTGGAGGCCAAGCGCAAGCAGATTATGAAGCGGCAGGCGTTGAGCATACGCAAGCTAAAGACCGCCGCTCAGAATCGAGAGGCCCGGAGCGCCGATCTAACGAAGGGCGACGCGAGCGTATAAACGCTATGGGCCAAGACGAGATCATGGCCGAGCTTTACACTGACGCGCTTACCGGTACTGGTAATCGCCGTGCATACGAAGAAGATTTAAAAGAATCTAAAAGCATTGCCTATATTGATCTTGATGGCTTGAAATACATCAATGACACAATGGGGCATGAAGCAGGCGATAGGCTTTTGTCTGGCTTTGGAAAGGCGATGTCTGATGCTGGTGTTAATGGCTTCCACATCTCTGGTGACGAGTTTGCAATATTAGCCGATTCACCCAAAGAAGCAGCGGCAGCAGTCAAGAAACTTGAGGCCGAGGCAAGCAAGGCTGTAATCAGAAGCGGCGACAACGAGTTAACCGGCATTGCGTTTAGTCATGGCATTGCATCGACAGCGAAAGAAGCCGACACACTAATGGCTGAGCACAAAGTGGAGCGTGAAAAGCAAGGCTTGCGATCTGCCCGAGGCGAAGCGCCGCCTAATCTTTCAAACAGGAAGGCCAAAGAAGGCTTGACGCTTGATATTGAGCAGGACGGCAAGGTAGCGCCTGATAACTCTAAAGCGATAGCCGCGGCAGAAACAAAAGCACAGGTTGACAGAGAGGCGGAACACTTCGCGCTTGATGGCGATAGCCTGGCGGTGAGCGTAGAAAAGCCCACGCCTCAAGCCGATATATTCGATGCGCCAAAAAAGCCATCATTGCGGGAAAGGGTTAATAAAAGGAATGGCGAATCGGCAATAGCGAAGCCCGGCAAACCCCCAGTCATGCTGTTTTCACGCAGCAAATCAAACCTGTTTGTCACGCACAATATAAGCGAAGAAGGCGTTATTGCCGCTGATGATCTTGGTGGATTGGCAGCGCCATCACTAGCCATCGCAAGAGTTGATCTTGACGGGTTTAATGAGTTTGGGGAAATATCATTACTAGCAGAGCCGAGCATATTAGAGTCGAGTAAGGCCCGTGTTTTTGATGCTGATATTTATTCCCCTCGCCAAGCCCGTGCGCATCACAAAGTTGACCGGAAAGCATTGAATAGTTTTGTTGACGCGCTAGCATCGCCAGAAGAGGGGGTGTCTTTCAGAGCGCCTGATGCCGATATGATAGGCGATCAGAATGGATTCCATGCATTCACTCGCAGCGAGGCGGTGATATACGACTACCTTCATGGAATAGGAAAAGCACCAAAACTTAAAAAGAAAAAAGTTTCTTTGCGTATTATTAAAGCCTCGAAAATAGAAGGCATTCCTCACGAGCTGCGAACAAACCCTGAATTTATAAAGCTGGCAGAGCAGGAATATAGAGACAAGATAAAAAAATCTGGGGATAATTTAGATAGGGCTGAGCGATTGGAAAAAGCGTTCTTCAATGGCTCTGGCGGATCACTAAACCCTCAGTTGCTGGCCAGCATGGCCGATGATGTCAATGTTTATAAGTCTAGCACAGGTATGGATGAGGGCCAGTTCAGGCGCGACCTTCATAAGAAACTGAGAATCAAGAGTGTCCAACAGGGTTTTGATAACCATGTGAAGCAAGCCTTTGATGGCTTGGTAAAAGGCAAGGTTTTATACAAAGGAACCGACGACTTTGGCCGCCAGAAATATGTAAACTACACGCTGGATAGCGTCGTAAAAGACATGACACAGCAACTTCAGGCTGGAGAAAGCTTCTTCCATGGCGCAGGGCAGGTGAGATCAGCTTACGCGAAAGAACTAAAAACGGTTGCCCGTGTAAAAGAAGCGCGGAATAAGATCATTCCCAATAGCGATATGGCCGCCATTAAAGATCAGGCAACAGATGTTCTAAACGATGCTTTAGATAAGTTGAAGCCTTATTATAAATTCGATGCGGAAAGTTATAGCTACTCGCAAGATGCTAGCTTAGCGCTGACAGAAGGCCGCGCAGGAATAGTCGAAACATTTGAGATCACGCCAGAATCAACACAAATCATTGCCGACTTAACAGAGTATTTGCGGTCGCTTGACACTGATTACTTTGAGGCAAAGATGCAGCGCTCAGTGCAGTTCAGTGAATTTGACACGGCGATTGTGCCTAAAGGTATTAAGCCAGACGCGCTGAAATCTTTGAAAGATGCTGGCTTAAAGATCAGATATTACGACGATAGAATTGAGGGGAAATCCCGACAGGATGTGGTTGCGAAACAAGAGCGTCTATTATTCTCAAAAGAGGAAAGCCAAAATCAATCCAGCCCTGCTGACACAGTCCCGGTCGTTACCGAAAAAGGCAAGGCTGAAGTAGATCCTAAAGGGCTAAGCACAAAAACAGCGCAGCTAATTACCAATAAATTCCTAAAAAAATACAAAGGTGCAAGCGATGTCACAGTGCGGGTACATGACACTCAAGAAAATGCATTTGGCCCGCAGTCCAGGGATTCACACGGCAAGATTAAAGCCGGATATGACCCAAAAACAGACACCCTCTACATTGTCGCTGCCAACATGGACGGCATCAAAGACCTTCAAGCCACACTGCAGCACGAAATAATTGCGCACAAAGGGCTAGGGTTTTTCAAGAAAGAAGATGTCGATCACCTGCTAAAAATCATTGAAGAGGCGGCACCCAAAAGTAAAAAGCTAGCGCCAATTTGGGGCAAGGTTAATAAAGATTACGCGGGCGAGTCAGGCGCGGTAAGAGCAGAGGAATTATTTGCCGCAGTATCAGAAACAAAAATGTCTGCGCTTGATAAATATTGGAACAAAATTATAACTGCTGTGCGCGACCTGCTTAGAAAAGCAGGCTGGGTAACTGAGCCTTCTTTCAGTGATATGCGCGCAATGCTCTACGATATGGGCCAAGCATTTAAAGATGGCAAACAAGCCAGAAGCCGAACAACGGGAGATAGCAATGAGAGAGACAACACAGCAAATGATGGAACGGTTTATCGAAAAGAACAAGACGACCCCTATGCGGCCCTCATCGCCGACGCGCAAGCCGACATCGAAAGCGTGGAAAGCGATGGAACGCTTGACGGGTATTGGTCGGGCGAAGAAGTAACGCTCCTACACAGGTCTCACAATGCGTTTAATTCGTTTGATGATGCAAAGCTAAATAGCAATACCGGTACAACCACTAGCCTGCTTGGCCACTTCCTATCCTTCGAGGATGCCGGGGCCGACAAGTACGGCGCGCACCAGAGTTCGCACAAGGTAAAGCTGAAGAAGGTCTACGCTCTGTCAGAGAGTGACTTCGCGGATCTTGGCGACCTGTCATCGGCTGAAGTTTCTGCCATGAGAGATGCGCTAATGGCCGCAGGTTATGAAGGCATGGCAGTTGACGGGCTGGGCTGGGCTATTGTGTTCGAGGGCAAGAGTTTATCAAAAGTTGCTGATGACACTGGCATTATGTTCAGCCGCGAACAATCACCGCTTGGCCTTCACAGCTCAGCCGAAAGATACATTGAAAACTTGGGTAGCGTATTCAAGCAAAAAGGCACTACGTCTGGCGACCGCGTATTAATCAGGCTGGAGAAATCCAACGTAACGCCGGACGAAATAGCGATACTTGGATTGCCGGAATTCCTACAAGGGCGACAGGTCACCAGGCCCGAAACACTCGCTTTTATTCGCAGCAATGGCTTGCGGATTGACGAGGTGGTGGCCGTCGATCCAGAGGCGAATGGAGCAGTCGGAGAGCGGCTTCATTTTGAGCAAGTCCATGATGATAACAGCGATCTTGGTATGGATGTATATGCCGCCGAAATCATCGGCAATACTCACATATTTATAACTGGTACAGAGGAGGCTGGATGGACTGTAATACGAGACGACCACGAGACAGGCGAGGTGTATAACGACGGGATAGGGTCTGTATCAGAGGCAAAAATACAAGCTAACGAGTGGGCGAGTGACTTAGGCTTGCTAAACGAAACAGGCGAAGAAGATGCGAAGTACATCGACTACACAGAGAATGGCGAGTTTGATAATTACCGCGAAAACAAACTAATCCTGCCTAACAGTGAAGGCATTTACGAAGGCGGCCACTTCAACGACGACAACGTGCTGGCATTCACCCGCGTTACTGACCGGGAGATTGACGGCGATAACACCTATTTTATCGAAGAAATGCAGAGCGATTGGCATTCTGATGCAAGGAAGGCTGGCGGATATGATGGGCCGACACAGCATGATATGTGGCAAGAGAAAGATGAAGCAAAGGAGGCTTTGGCCAAAAAAAGCGCGGAAGTGTACGCAAATCTATCAGCTAAAGACAAGCAGCTTGCCGGATCAGAAACCGCTTTTTACTACGACGCTGTAAAAAACGACTACCAAAAGCTAGCAGATGGCGCGGTTGGCAATAGCGATAAAAGAGAGCTTGCCAGCCTGGTCGCAGCCAGAGACAAGAGCGTAAACAAGGCAAGAACCTTTAAGCCAGCCCCTCCAGACGCCCCATTTAAAGGCGACAAGTGGCTAGCCCTCACTATGAAGCGCACTCTTATCGACGCAGCAGGGCGAGGCGCAGAGGCTATCGCATGGCCTTCCGGCAGGATGATGAGCGAACGATGGTCGGATAGTTTCGACTACACCGCGCAGTACGATAAAAAAATGAAGTCTATCGTCAAGAAACTGACAGGCATCGAGCCGAAACTAAAGTCAGTCGACTGGAATAATGACGACAGTAAAATATGGTCTGCACCATTACCAAAAGAGGCCCGCGATAAAATCACCGATAACGGCTTTATGATGTTCAGCCGTGAAGCTGAGTCAACGCGAGACTACACGCCAGAGCAGGAAGCGGCAATCAATGTGGGTGGATTTGGGCAGCGCACTAAGAAGCCGTTCAAAGAAAAGTACGAAGAAGCAAGGTATCGAATAAAAAACAAACTACGCCAAAAAGTGGTCGATCAATACGATTCGTTTAAATCAGTTATTGGAGACAACAAAGCATGGATGATGGCTCACTTAAGCCGCTCATCAAACGGCGCGCTTGAGGCCGCCATGCAGTACGGCCACGTCGTGCTTGATGATAGCGGGGCCATAGATGTAGTCGAAGGCACGAAAGGGCTGGAGGATACGCTAAAGCCGCTTGGTGCTGAGCTAGATGATTGGCTTATGTGGATAGCCGGCAATAGAGCTGAGAAGCTGTCTTTTGAGGGGAAAGAAAATCTCTTTGATGGTCAAAATATCCAAGCCCTTAAATCGCTTTCTGATGGCACACTGAAAAACGGAGATAGCCGACTAGAGCTTTATGAAAGTGTTAGGACAGACTTTGAAGCGCTGGGCAATTCTATTACCCAAGTCGGTGTTGATACAGGTCTCATCAACAAAGAAGAGGCAATAGCTTGGGAAGAGGAGGGCTTCTACCTTCCTTTTTACCGCATGATTGAAGATGGCGGGCGCGGTCCTGGGTCTTTCGGTAGCGGCTTGGTTAGACAGTCGGCCTATAAGAAGTTGAAAGGTGCCGATATGCAGCTTAATGACCTGCTCACAAACGTTCTTATGAACTGGAGCCACATTTTAGGCGCTGGCTTAAAGAACCAAGCCGCGGCGGCAGCGCTTGATAGCGCTAGCAATATAGGATTGGCCACAAAAACAAACAAACATGCAAAAGGAAAAGATGCCGTTTACGTTAGAGATAATGGGAAAGAGGTATGGTACGACATAGCCGGAGGGCAAGATGGGGCGCTTGTTCTGGAGTCCTTGTTATCCCTAAATCAAGAGGGGCTGAATAATCCAGCAATGAAGGCGCTTAGAGCGTTCAAGCGAGTGCTAACCATAGGCGTGACAGCATCGCCAAACTTCAAAATTGCGAACCTGTTCCGGGATACGATACAGGCCATTGCTGTAGCGGACATGAGTACCAATATTGCCAAGAATTTATACGAGGGGTTCCAGTCCACTAAGAAGGGTTCTCGAACCATTAACAGGATGGTGGCCGGCGGCGGGGCGTTTGGCGATTCTGGGTACATCCATGGCGCAGATCCAGAAGCTGTAAGGTTTTTGGTGAACAAAGGGATTAAGCGCAACACTATTTTGACGCCAAAATATATCAGCACTTTGTGGGATAAGTATCAGGACTTTGGGGCTAGGCTGGAGAACGTAAACCGGGCGGCCAATTTCGACCAAGCTATCAATAAAGACAAAGACCTTTTGACAGCAAACTTTGAAGCAAGAGACCATCTTGATTTCTCCCGCACTGGCTCATCTACAGCGGTACGGGCATTAGCGGGGATGGTTCCGTTTCTTAATGCGAGACTACAAGGGCTTGATAAACTTAGCCGTTCGGCTATGGATAAAAACCAACGCCGTCAATTTTCAGTTGTTGTGGGCATGTACTCACTGGCATCAATGGCGCTGTATTTATCAATGAAAGACGATGAGGATTATCAAGACGCAGAAGAGTGGGAGAAAGACACCTACCACTTATTCAAGCTTCCTGGATCTAATGTAATGTACCGGCTACCACGACCGTTCGAGGTTGGCGCTATAGCGTCCACGGCAGAGCGATTGCTTGAACAGTTGGTTGATGATGAGGTTCACGGAGAGTTGTTTGCCGAAAGACTTTGGCACACGATCAGCCATACATTTGCCTTTAACCCAACACCGCAAGCCGTTAAGCCAATGGTTGAAATCTGGGCAAACAAGAACAGCTTTACCGGGCGCGGCATTGAGTCTGCCAGTATGAAAAATTTGTCACCGACTGAGAGAAAAAGAGCTTGGACAAGTGAAACGGCTATATTAGCAAGCCATGGAATGGACAAAATTACATGGGGTAAAGTTGTATTGTCGCCATTACAGATAGATCATCTTGTTAGGGGATATCTTGGCTGGGCTGGATCAACAGCAGAGGCGGGGCTTGATATCGCAATCAGGCAAGCCACAGATGCGCCGGTTAAACCGTCGATGCAGATATCAGACTACCCGGTCATAGGCAGGTTCGCACGCGAGGGTGATGGCCGGTCGTCAAAATACATTACGACATTCTATGATCGACTCAACAAAACAACGCAGTTATATGCGGATATAAGGCAGGCGAGAGAATACGGCGATCTTGCTACAGCTACAAAATTGAGGCGCGAAGGCAAAGGAATCTTGCGACACAAGGCGGCCTTAGCAAAAGTGCAGCGCAAGCTATCACAGATCAGAAAGAAAATGACCAGGATACATTTAAGTCGAACAATGAGCGCAAAAGAAAAGCGCGATAGCTTAAACAGATTGCAGAGGATGCAGAAGAAATACGCAGCGCTTGCGGTTAAGCGCTCAGACAAAGACTTTTAGCGGATAACACCATGGCAATAGACACCGTAGGGGCAGATCATTGAACAACAGCAAACGCGTATCGACAAAGAATTTTACACCAGAGTACGACTTTAAACTGCGCTGCACTTGCGGCCACTCTGATTGCGATCATCGCAGTGTGAGCCAGGAGCATTTAAATCGAATGCAGACAGTGCGGGATATTGTAGGGCATCCGTTGCCAGTAACGTCAGGCGGTCGATGCCCTAATCA
>JQIA01000212.1_pt1 | contig 27056 bp, 30 predicted proteins | sample 811431 | NCBI WGS metagenome assembly JQIA01 (sample SAMN02998118, study PRJNA258478) | marine sediment metagenome | biome: marine; feature: seafloor; material: sediment; isolation source: oil-polluted sediment collected from 3 locations (0.5 km, 0.7 km and 0.9 km)... | place: USA: Gulf of Mexico ...
TCCGATCTGTACACAGCAACCATTTCATTTTCTTGAAATTTATATCGTCTAGAAACAATTCTTAAAAAAGATGAAACATAAATATTCAAATTTCCAAAATAATATTCACCTCTTTCTACAGGTCTTACAGCATACTCAAATTCCCAAGTTTCGAAAGGGTTTATGAATGAAATATGTTCAAAATCTCTTTTTTGAAATTGGATTGGTAATTCATCAATTAGCCTTACTTCTACCCTAAATTTATACTTATTTTTTACTGTTATTGGAATTGGATTCTCGTCAGAATTTGAAAGCTTTTCAGTAAGAATTCTTCGTGCAGTAATCCCTTTTTTTTCATTGAATAGTATAAATAGATCACTTACAAATAGGACTCCCAATATAGTGACTAAAAACCACGCTACCGTATACAAAATTGGAAACCAAAAAGAAAGCAAAAAGGTTATAGCAATAAAGCTTATATACCTATAAAAACGTTCATGTATGTATAAATTTCTAACGATATTCATATATCAAAATACAATTTAGTAAAATTATTAAACTCGTATCTTTATAGCTTGTTTTACCTAGGAACTTCAACAGATTGAACAATTATTTCAATTACCTTATCTGCGGTCATTCCTTCCATTTCACGCTCAGGTGTAACTATAATCCTATGACGCAAAACAGGGGTGATTACTTTTTTAATATCTTCTGGAATCACAAAATCTCGCCCATTAATAGCAGCATATGCTTTTGAAGCATTTAAAACAGCAATACTTGCTCTTGGAGAACCACCTAAGTACAAATGTGGATGGTTTCGAGTTTTTGTAATTAGTTGAGCAATGTATTTCATTATTTTTTCTTCTACTAAAACTTCAAAAATCTTTGTTTTATATTCTACTAAATCTGTTTCAGACAGTAATGATGAAATGAGTGTTTGAGGAACAATTCCTTTTCTATCTTGGTGTGTTTTTATAATTAAAATTTCTTCTTCCAAATTTGGATAACCAACATCAATTTTGAATAAAAACCTATCCAATTGCGCTTCAGGCAATGCATATGTTCCCTCCTGATCAATTGGGTTCTGAGTTGCTAAAACCATAAATGGAGGCTTCATTTTATACGTATTTCCATCAATTGAAATTTGACGCTCTTCCATAACTTCAAACAGTGCTGCTTGAGTTTTTGCAGGTGCTCTATTAATTTCATCAATTAAAACTAAATTAGAAAAAATAGGTCCTTTTTTAAATTCAAATTCTGAAGTTTTCATATTTAATACAGAAGTTCCTAAAACATCACTAGGCATTAAATCTGGTGTAAATTGCAAGCGGCTAAAATTAGTATCAATTGTTTTGGCAAGTAGCTTAGCTGTAATTGTTTTTGCAACTCCTGGAACTCCCTCAATTAGCACATGACCATTAGCCAATAAAGCAACAATCAATAGCTCAATAAAATCTTCTTGACCTACAATAATTTTTCCTAATTCAGCTTTTATTTGAGTAACAGCATCCTTTAATTTTTCTAAGTCTACTCTACTATCAAAATTCAAATCGTTATTTTCCATATTGAATCGTGTTTTTAAATTTTTCTATCAACGTATTTAACCTGATAAGTTCTTCGTTTGTTATTTGATTTTTTATATGAATATGTTCACAAAATTTAAATAATTTTTCAACACTTTCATATGAATTCCCACTACGTGAAGCAACATAATTATAAAAAGTAACATCAATAGTTGTGGTAGGAATATGTAATTTAGTTCTTATAAATTCTAATAAATAAGTGATTTTATGTTCTGCAATATTTTTATGCTCTTGCTTTTCAAAATACATATTTGCAATTGTACGAGTAAAAGCTACTGTTTGATTTTTTAACGGTGTTATAATTGGGATACTACGTTGCGTACGCTTTCCCTCAAAAATCACAAACATGAGTACACCTATAAGCGCAAAATAATAAGCCCATTTCAAATGTTTAGAGCTTAATAAATAATGCATTGGTGCTGTAATTTTGCTTTTCCCTGTTTTATAATAGGAATCCCATAAAATAGGAATATCATCTCTTAAATAGGACAAAACATTCGCCGTATGCTGATGATTTGATGCTTTTAACATTGAATAATTTGTAAAAATTTCAGGAAAAGTATGCAAATAAAAATTTCCTTTCCCAAAAGTGAATTTGACAAAATTAACTCCTTCTTCAGTTCTTACATTATTAGAATCAGTATACCCTGTAATACCTAAAACAATTGTATTTAAGGTGTCTATTTTTGTGAATACTTGATTTACAAAAGGTCTATCGAAAGTATATTCCCTTCCTTTAAAAGCTCTATTATATAATTTAAAAAATACCTTTTCATCAAAATTTTTGCTAACCAGTCGTTCAGTTTTAAAATTTAAGGTATCTATATTCATTCCATGAGTTGAAATAAAAACATCATTCCCTCTTTCTACAAACTTCATAAGCCTTAAAAATTCAGTATCTCCAAAATTCATGGCTTCGTCAGCAAAAAAATACGTTCCTACTCGAGTAGTATCCTCTAAATATATATACGGTGGAATTTTTATGTTTTTTATGGTTACATCAGGAAATAACTGTAACATTTCTTCACGAACTATAAATGTTCCATAAGGAATCTTATGTTTTGCAACATAGCTTGGAAACCAATTAACTGGTTGCTTTTTTGTACTCTCCAAGTAAATATACCCAAAAATTAGCACCAAAAATGCTCCAATATATATGTAGGTCTTTTTATCCAAATTTCTTATCTTGAATTAAGTTATTCATTTGCATAAAATCAATTTCTACCTTAGCAAATTCAATTTCATTTATCCTGAAATTTCCGTACCAAACAAAATCGTAAAGTCTTGTTAGATTCACAAATTCCGCCCGAATATTTTGTAGTGTAATTTCTTGAATATAATCTTCATTTGTTTTTTGCTGTTCCCACATTATAAGTTCTTTATGCGCTAACTGTTTTAGAATATTTAAATAATAATAACGAACTGCCAAACGATAGTTTTTATGTTCAATTGCAAGCTGAATAAGCTTTGTAATATCTTTTGTTTTAATTAAATCTTCTTCTTCAGTAATTGAAACAATAGTTCTATTTTTTGAAGATGAAATTAGCGAATTAGAGTTTACTTTTAAAAAGAATTTAAGCAATAATAACAGCACAATACCTGCAATAATATAAGGCAATGCTGAAAGAATTTTTGCAAAAATTCCAGATGCATACTTCATGCCAAATATCCATTCTAATAACTGTAAAAATTGACGACCTGCCCATTTTAAAACACGTTCAAAAAATGATGGCGCTACTTCTAACTCTTCTTCAACATAATTAAAATCTTCAATTTTACTGTATTTTTCTATAGTATTAGAATCAAACTGTTTCTGAACAATACTACTCGTATCTTTTTTAATATAAAGTGAGTCGGTTTGAGCAAAAGCGCCTATCCCAACTGACATAAAAAGAATACATAGAATTTTGTTCATAAACTATCTGTTATATATTATCACTTCCTAAACTATCAATTTTCTCAAAAGTACCAGTTAAGTTTTTTTGCTCATTTAAATCAAAGTAAATAAATGCCGAAGAAACTAAACTCACCGAATAAAATAAAAACTTACCTAAATAGGCAAATAGATTAAGTACTAAATAAATTGGGTCTTCTAATATTCCTAATATTGCTGTTGGGTCTTCATTCGTAAAAGAAATTCCCATAGATATAAATTGATAAATTAACGTTGGTATTGAGAAAATATAACCTAGCATAGCCACCAAAAACCCAATTACAAATACAACTCCAAAAGTATTCCACCACTCACCTTTTATTAATTTAAAACTTTGTGAAATAGTATCACCAATACTTTTGTTTTCAAAAACCATTATTGGCATCGTTAAAGTTAAAACAATTGAGATATATATGATTGGAAAAAAACAAAGTATATAGGCCAAAATCATCATTAAAATAGATAGAATTCCTAATCCTACAAACTTTCCTAAATTTTTATACGTATTTTCTTTAACCTCATTGAAATTTACAACTCCATTATTTTCTATGTATGATTTTATATAATACAATGATACTTCCGCTAGCAATGTATAAACAACACCAAAAACAACAAACATGACAATTATCCACCTAAACATTCCAAACATATTGCTAAAAACATTTGCTGGATCAACTTCTGATTGATTACCACTCACCATACCTTTTATTGCCCCAGAATAGGATACCATAGCAAATACAAGCAATGCAGCCCCAATTAGAATTACTGGCCCAATAATTTTAAAGACTGTTAAAAAATAATCTTTCCAGTTTTCTCTTATAAATTTAAAGGTATCTGAAATTATTGCACCTAAATCACGTTCTTTTTTAAATTCAATACTATTGGTCATTTTTATTCTGTTTTTTGGTTAATTAATTTGATAGGATATATTACATAGTAATATAAAATTGATATAAATGAAGTACATATGATAACTAATGCCAACCAGTCTGGCATTTCTGTATGTCGTGTAACAAAACCTTCTAAAAATCCAGCTATTATAAAAAATGGTATCGTACTCACCATAATTTTCAATCCCGCTTTAAAACTTTTCTTAAAAGAGGCCAGTCTGGAATACGTTTTAGGAAAAAGTAATCCATTCCCTACTACTAAACCAGCGCATCCCGCAATTATAATTACTGAAATTTCTATAGTACCATGAATCCAAATAGTACGAGATGATTCCCAGAGCAAATCTTGGTCATAAAAAAAATATAAAAACGATCCTAACATAATTCCGTTCCGCATCATAATAAACAAGGTCCCCACAGAAAACAGCATTCCAAAAACAAAAGCAGTCATAGCCACTTTTATATTGTTCAAAGTAATCATTATAAACATATTACCTTCTTCCATTTTTTTATACACAGCCATTGGATCTCCTTTTTCAATATTTTGGAGTGTAGTATTCACATAGTTATCTCCTAATATCAATCGGACAAAATCACCATCATTTGCCGCAGAATATGCCCCTACAATCGTAAAAAACAAAAACGTACTAAATGCAATGAGTAATTGCTTCTGGTATTTCACAAATTCAAGTGGAAACTCAGTTTTAAAAAAAATTACTAATTTATTCTTACTTTCCTTTTTAGTCTTATAAATTTTTTGATGTGCCTTTGAAGCAATTGAATTTAAATATCGTGCTGTGTTACTTTGAGGATAAAATGTTTTGGCATAGCTTAAATCATCTGTAATTTCAATATATAAGTCAGAAAGTTTATCTGGAGAAACCTGTTCTTTTTTATCAAGAACATTTTCAAATAACAACCATTTATTTTTATTTCTTTTTACAAATGATGCTTCGCGCATTTTTTTTTACTTTTGTTTTTCAATAGTTAAAAAACCTATGTTAAACATTTAGGTAAACGAATGTAAAAAATCAAATTGTACCAGCCAAAAAGATTAAACATAAAATGGATAATTTTCACATAGAAACTGCTCAAAATGTATCAATTCAACAAAACGTTGCGCCACTGAGTACACGAATTGGTGCTTTTTTAATAGATATGTTTATAATAGCAGGATATTATTTAATAATTATCTTAATTATAAATGCGCTAGGATTTAGCCTTGACGAATCATTATACGTTTTTTACGCTCTTTTAAGTTTACCTGTTTTCTTTTACAGCTTGCTATTTGAAACTTTAATGAATGGGCAAACTCCAGGCAAATATTTGACTAAAATTAGAGTTACAAAAATAGATGGTTCCAAACCAACTTTTAGTAGTTTTTTAATTCGATGGATTTTACGCATTATTGATATATCTTTAGCTTCTGGATCAGTGGCTCTTTTAACCATTTTATTAAATGGCAAAGGCCAACGTTTAGGTGATTTGGCGGCTGGAACCACGGTAATTTCTGAAAAGAAAAGCATCACTATATCAGATACGTTACTCGTTGATATACCAGATCAATACAAGCCTACATTTCCACAAGTGACATTACTAAATGATAAAGACGTGCAAACAATAAAAGAACTTTATTTAAAATCCAGAAAAAGTGGAAATCATAAAACAATTTTAAAGCTTCATACAAAAATAATTTCCATTACAGGAATAACAACAGATATGAAACCTATTGAATTTATAGATCTCATAATTAGAGATTATAATTATTTTACACAACAAATGTGATGGATTTCAATACGTTTTTAAATAGCATTTCAGCATTGAAAAAAAGTACTGTTGGCGGATTGGATGCCCAGTTCAATTTAGCTCCAAAATTGCGATTAAAGTACTCTCAAGAAAAAATTAATGCCCTCAACCCTGTTAAAGCAGCCGTAGCCGCTTTATTTTATCCAAATAGCAAAGGTGAAACTTGTTTTTTATTAACATTAAGAGCAAGTTATAATGGAACTCATTCATCTCAAATTAGTTTTCCAGGTGGAAAATTTGATTTGAAAGATGAATCTCTTAAAAATACTGCACTTCGTGAATCCTATGAAGAAGTTGGAATTTCAATTGAAGAAATTTCAATTTTCAAACAAATGACAGACGTCTTTATTCCGCCAAGTAATTTTATTGTAACTCCATTTTTAGGGTATATTACACATACACCTTCTTTTAAAAAAAACCATGAAGTAGAAGAACTCATTACAATTTCACTAAAGGACCTATTAAGTGATTCTTCAATTTCTTCTACAACATTGTCTACTTCATATGCGAAAAATATTGAGGTACCATGCTTTCTATTAAACGGTTACGTTGTTTGGGGAGCAACAGCAATGATGCTCAACGAAATCAAGGTGTTAATAAAAAAGATATAAATTATTTTTTTCTTAAATTTGTCATTCATTCAAAACCAAACCAACCATAATGCCCATTTTTAAAAGGAATCCTTTTGGACATATTTTATTTCTAAAAAGGTGGCTCGTTCGTCTTTTTGGAGTTGTTTCTCACGGACGTTATAGACGTTTTAATAGACTTCAAATTGAAGGCTCTGAAATTATAAGAGACCTACCCGATACCAATGTTTTATTTGTTTCAAATCACCAAACTTATTTTGCCGATGTTGCAGCTATGTTTCATGTTTTTAATGCTTCTTTAAAAGGAAGAGTAGATTCTTTAAAAAATATTGGTTATATATGGCAACCAAAATTAAACCTTTATTATGTTGCTGCTTCAGAAACTATGAAATCTGGTTTATTGCCAAAAATATTTGCCTATGTTGGCTCGGTTTCTATTGAAAGAACCTGGAGAAGTGCTGGAGAAAATGTAAACAGACAAGTAAAAATGTCTGACATTAGTAATATTGGAAAAGCTTTAGATGATGGTTGGGTTATTACCTTTCCTCAAGGAACTACAAAACCATTTAAGCCTATTAGAAGAGGAACTGCACACATTATTAAAACCTATAAACCAATTGTAATTCCAATTGTAATTGATGGCTTTAGAAGATCCTTTGATAAAAAAGGGTTGATTATAAAAAAAAGAAATGTTTTACAATCTATGGTGATTAAAAAACCCATGGAAATTGATTATGAAAATGACACAATTGAAGATATTGTAAAAAGAATAGAATTTGAAATTGAACAGCATCCTTCATTCTTGAAAGTTACACCTCCTGAAGAATACAAACGCTCAGAAGAAGAATTAAATAAGAAAAGAACATTTTGGGATGTTTATTAAAAAAAAGCCGATTTTAGAAAACTAAAATCGGCTTTTTTAATACAATCTAATTAATTCAACCAAGCATTTAACATCCAAATTGTTTTTTCCTGTTCAGCAATAAAATCGCTCATCATTGAATTTGTACCTTCATCGTTGGCATCATCTGACTCATTAAGTATCACTCTTTCAATTTTTAATAGTTCTGCTAAAGAATTTACTACTAATTTTACAGCTTCAACATCCTTCGAAATGTTTTTCCCAACGGCTACATTTGACAATTTGGAATATTCTTGAAAAGTGTGCAAGGGAGTTCCTTCCAGAGTTAAAATACGCTCTGCTATTAAATCTATTTTCTCTTGAGAATCTGTATAGAACTCTTCAAACTTCACGTGTAATTCAAAAAAAGATTTCCCTTTAATATTCCAATGAAGCCCTCTCAAATTTTGATAATATACTTGAAAATTTGAGAGCAACGTATTTAAACTTACTACTAATTTTTCTGTTTTCTCTGTGTCTAATCCTATAATTGTTTTGCTCATAATTTATATTTAAAAGTGTTAATTTTTATCTAGAACAAATTTATTTAAAAATATTTTCAATATAGCATAATTATTATTGATAGTTTTAATATCTTTATCAGAAATATTTATAATAATGACTATTACACAATTAAAATACGTTTTAGCAGTCGCGGAATATCGAAATTTCACCATTGCATCTGAGCACTGTTTTGTCACGCAGCCTACGTTAAGTATGCAAATTCAAAAGCTAGAAGATGAACTTGAAACAAAAATTTTCAATAGAAACAAAAAGCCAATTCAGCTTACTGAAATTGGAGAAAAAATTATAGAACAAGCAAAAATTATTGTAGATGAAAGCAATAGAATCACTGATATTGTAGATCAACAAAAAGGATTTATTGGTGGTGATTTCAAAATAGGAATTATTCCAACAATAATGCCTACGTTACTTCCTCTATTTTTAAAAACTTTTATAAAAAGGTATCCCAAAATAAATTTAAAAATTGAAGAATTAACCACTGAAGAGATTGTCAAGAAATTAACCGATGGACATATTGATGTTGCTATTGCAGCAACACCTTTAGAAAATGAAGTCATTTCAGAACGAGTCTTATACTATGAACCTTTTGTTGGATTTGTACCTTCTGAACATCGTCTTTTTAACACTACTTCAATTGAAGTTGAGAATTTAGATATTGATGACATCTTATTGCTCGAAGATGGACATTGCTTCAAAGAAAGTATTATTAACTTATGTAGTACTTTTGGATCTAAAAATCAGCATTTTCAATTACACAGTGGAAGTTTTGACACACTTATAAAACTGTCTAAAGAAGGATTAGGAATGACTTTACTTCCTTATTTACAAACCCTTGATTTAAACGAGGAAGATAAAATATACTTACGTGATTTTCAAGAACCCGTTCCTGCAAGAGAAGTAAGTATCATTTATCATAAATCTCAATTAAAAATTCATTTAATTGATGCTCTAAAAAATGTTATTGATGGAATTGTTAGAGGTGTAATTGCCTTTAACGATGTTAAAATAATAAGTCCTATTCAACAAAAAAAAGGAGCATAAATGCTCCTTTTTTTAACTTTTAACTAGTGCTAAACAAGTATGTAGATCTGGTTTATTTATCGTAAACTCCCTTAGCCAAAAGTATAATTCTTTAATTTCATAGGGTAATAACCTATTAATCGCTTTTTCTAATTCTTTTTTAAACAATTCTTTATTGAAACTGACTTTTTCAAGTACTGTTTTCGTGTACTCAAACATTGCTCTTGCCATATTTTATTAAAAGATTTTAGTTGGTAAATTAAGAACGTTAAACATATTTTTTTATTGTAATAAAAGTACGAAAAAAAATAGATTTAAAAAAATTTATTTCAACGTTTCCCTTTAAAAAAATTACAGTTTATTTATTTTTTTAAGTAATTTATTAGCTGTTTCTTCCAATTCTAAATTGATACTATTAAAATGTGCTTTTCTATTTTCAACATCCTTCACATGAATTTTCTCAATTAATGCATCAAATAAAACAACAGCTTCATCTATAATAGCTTCCGTTTTTTTACTATCAGCTTTAGGATTTAACAATTCCCAAGTATAACACTCTCCAATAATATCTCCTAAAACGTAATTAATATCTTTTTTTAAATTTTTAATACTCGCCATAATATTTCTATTTTTAATTGCTGCAAATTTACAAGAATTAGCTGAATTACCTCACTAAAACAATAAAAATTAATCAATTCTTAACTATTCAAATAACCATTCACACACAAAAATTAACTGTTACTCAATAAATTAAAAACCCTTTAATTTGTTGAGTGCATTTTCAATATGTTTTTCTGCACCAAACTGGCTATTAAAAATATATTGAACAATTCCTTTTTTATCTACCACATAAGTCACTCTACCTGGTAAAAAAATGAAGCTCTTGGGTACCCCAAACAATTTTCTAACATCATTATCTATATCTGCTAATAATGTAAAAGGTAACGAATATTTTTCTTCAAATTTTTTGTGCGATTCAACAGAATCACTGCTAATACCAATAACAATGGCACCTAACTGAATAAAATCTTCAAAGTTGTCTCTAAAAGTACAAGCTTCTTTTACACAACCCGGAGTATCATCTTTAGGGTAAAAATAAAGTACCATTGGATTTCCAATCGAGCTATTTACCTCAAATATTTTTCCATTTTGATCTTTTAATGAAAACGAAGGTATTGAATCTCCCACTTCAATTTTCTTCATATAAATTTTGTTTAAATTTGATAGTAGAAAAAACGCCCCAACTATTCCAACAATAAAAATAAAATATTTTTTCATATTTAAGTTTTCAACAAATATCATTTAAATTAATTAAATGGTTAATTTTGCTTTATGAAAAAATTTATTGAAAATTTACCAAAGGCAGAATTACATTTACATATTGAAGGTTCTTTTGAACCTAAATTAATGTTTGAAATTGCGAAAAGAAATAAGATTACTATTCCATATAAAACTATTGAAGAAATTGAAGAAGCTTATAAATTTGACTGCTTACAGGATTTTTTAGACATTTATTACCAAGGCGCAGGAGTTTTAACTAAAGAACAAGATTTTTACGACCTAACTTATAGCTATTTACAAAAATGCGCCAATCAAAATGTTAGGCACACAGAAATTATGTTTGACCCGCAAACACATACTGAACGTGGTATTTCCTTTGAAACTGTTATTAATGGTATTTCAAAAGCTTGTGATGATGCTAAAGAAAATTTAAATGTATCATCATTACTAATTATGAGTTATTTGCGTCATTTAAGTGAAGAAGATGCCTTTAAAACATTAAAGCAATCAATCCCTTTCAAACATAAAATCACGGCTGTAGGGCTCGATTCTTCTGAACGTGACAACCCTCCTTCAAAATTTAAAAATGTATATGAAGCATCCGTTAAAGAAGGTTATATCCCTGTTGCTCATGCAGGTGAAGAAGGATCAGCTGAATATGTATGGGAAGCTATTGACATTTTAGGCATTAAACGTATAGACCATGGAAATAATTCACTTCAAGACGAAAAATTAGTGCAAGAAATTATTAAGCGTGATTTAGCCTTGACTGTATGTCCTTTATCAAATACTGCACTTCAAGTTGTTGATGATTTAAAAAATCATCCTTTAAAAAACATGATGAAGTTAGGGTTAAAAGTTACTATTAACTCAGACGATCCAGCTTATTTTGGTGGTCAAGTAAATAAAAACTATTTGGAAATTCAAGAGGCTCTTGATTTAACTAAGAAGGATTTGTATGAACTTGCTAAAAATTCATTCCAATACTCCCTTTTGGATAATGAATCAAAGGAACTTCATATTAAAGAATTAGATATTTACTATTCGAATCACTCCTAATGGAAGCTAAAAATGTAGTTCTTGACATTATAGGTACTATTAAAACACCTTGGCATACATTAGAAAATATGCCTATTCAACCAACAGGTGCAAAAGCTGTGAAAGGAGTTATTGAATTACTTCCTAAATATGCTAGTGGTTTGAAGGAGATTGATGGGTTTTCTCATCTCATTTTAATATACCAGCTACATTTAGTAAAGGAACCTCAATTGGAAGTAATTCCGTTCATGGATACAGAATCTAAGGGGGTTTTTGCAACCAGATCTCCTAAAAGACCCAATAGAATTGGAATATCAACAGTAGAAATTGAAAAAGTAGTTGGAAATAAAATTCATATCTTAGATGTTGATATGATTGATAATTCACCTTTATTGGATATAAAACCATTTTTTGAAGATTTTGATAATCGATTTAACACAAAAAAAGGATGGCTTACTAACAAAACAAATATCAATAAAGAGCATTTTAAATCTGATAACCGATTTAAATAATTTATTTTAAAAATTGTAATAAGTACTAACCCGTTACCGTTAATACATCAAACTAACCAATCTATGAAGAAACAACTTATTTTAGCATTTGTACTAATTGCTGTAACGACAAGCTTTTTTGCTCAAGCAAATAGAAAATTTATTGATACCGGCTCTGTAAACAATCAATTTGATTACCTAATTAATAAATCCTATAAATACAAAAACTATAAAAATGTAGATATTAATTGGTTATACAAGTTAAAATCAAATGTAACAGACTCATTATCTGCTTCAAAAAAATTGATTTCAAATAATTATCACATAATTAATACTCAAAAGAACACCATTGATAGTTTAAATACTTCTTTAAGTCTTTCGAAAAAAAGCATCACTAATTTAACTAATGAAAAGCAAAGTATCTCGTTTTTTGGAATTCAATTTAGTAAGGCCTTTTTTAAGTCATTACTATTTTCAATAATTGGAATATTAATTATTTTATTAGTCTACTTTATAGCTAGATTTAAACAAAGTAACACTATAACAATTCAAACAAAAGATTCCTTAAAAGAGTTGGAGGATGAGTTTGATATCCATAGAAAAACAGCGTTGGAACGTGAACAAAAAGTGATGCGTAAACTACAAGATGAATTAAATAAACAGAAGAAAGAGTAACTTCCATTTAATTTATCCCATATTTTTTTAGAAATAATATAGATGACCCTAAAAAAACGAATTAAAAAGGATCTTTCTTTCTTAGGAAATTCACTGTTGGATGATATAATTGCATCTTCTTCCATTCTCGAATTTGAAAAAGACACTGAATTAGTTCGAGAAGGACAGTTTGTAAAAGTTATTCCTATTGTAATTTCTGGTTTGATTAAAGTATTTTCAAGGTATGAGGATAAAGAATTACTATTGTACTATATAAAGCCTTCTGAAAGTTGTGTCATGTCTTTTTCAGCAAGTTTAAAAAATACACCCAGTCAAGTATATGCCGTGACTGAAGAAGCTACTACCGTTTTATTATTACCTGTCCAAAAAGTGGATAGCTGGGCTAAAAACTTCCCTAATTTCAATCATTTATTTTTTGAGCAATACAATATTCGATATCTCGAACTATTAAAAACCATTAACCACTTATTGTTTGATAATTTAGATGTTCGATTGTACAATTATTTGATTGAAAAAAAAGAGATTACTCAAAAAAATCCAATTAAAATTTCGCATAGGCAAATAGCCAATGAATTGGGTACTGCTCGTGAAGTTGTTAGTAGACTCATAAAAAAACTGGAAGGTGAAAATAAGGTAAAACAACTCACTAATCAGATTGAAATTTTATAAGTGGTGACCATGGTCACTGCATAATTCTTATCTTTAAAGTAATTTTGACTTAATTATTAATTAAAAAATTTACAAAAGATGAAAAAAAATGTAGGATCTGCCGACAAAATTATCAGAGTATTAATTGCCATTGTAATTGCTGTTTTATATTGGCAAGGAATGATCAGTGGTACACTGGCAATTGTATTTTTAGTTGCTGGAGCAGTTTTCTTATTAACTAGTTTAGCAAGTTCTTGCCCGCTATACTCTATACTTGGAGTAAATACTTGTAAAAAAGTATAACATTAAACATTCAATGTAAAACGAAGTTGAAAATAGTAATTTATAATTATAAATTCAACTTTGTTCTACTTGTCATTCTCCGCAGTAGGTCACAAAATTTCGAGGTGTTTCATAAAGAGTAATCGATAATTCTAGTTTTTTGTCAATTTTTGAGCGCAACTTATTCCAAATTACAACTACAATATTTTCGGCTGTTGGATTTAAAGTTTTAAATTCTAAAACCTCTTCATTTAAATTTTTGTGATCAAATTTATCTTCAATCTCACTCTCAATTAAGTTTTTTAATATTTTCATATCCATCACAAAACCTGTTTCTGGATGAATTTCGCCTTTAACTGAAACTATTAATTCATAATTATGCCCATGATAATTCGGATTTGCACATTTTCCAAAAACTCGCACATTTCGTGCGTCTGTCCATTCTGAATTATACAATCTATGCGCTGCATTAAAATGGGCTTTTCTACTTACAGTGACTTTCATGTGTTTATATTTATTATTTTTTAATGGTCACATGCTGTTCGCTATTAATCATTCCCTTAGGTGATAAACATTATAACATGCTCGTTTCATATATCAATTTTTAAGTACTAATAAAGCTATAATATTTTTCAAAAATAATTTTAAACCAAGCAGTATAAATTGCTGGATGTTTTACCATATCTTCCTTAACTTCTTCAACTGTCATCCATTTGAAGCTTTCTACTTCTTCTCTATTAATTACAGGATTATCATTAAAATTTCCAATCATAATATGATCCAACTCGTGCTCAGTTAGACCATTGTCAAAAGGAGCTTTATATATAAATGAAGTCACTTCTTTTAATTCACATACAAACCCCATTTCCTCTTGCAACCTACGTTTACCTGCCTCCAAATTACTTTCACCATTTCGCTGATGACTACAACAGGAATTGGTCCATAATAACGGTGAGTGATACTTATCGGCTGCGCGCTGCTGCAAAAGCAATTCATTTTCATCATTAAACACAAAAACTGAAAAGGCTCTATGCAATAAAGCTTTTTCATGAGCTTCCATTTTAGGCATTAATCCAATTTGCTCATCATTTTCGTTTACTAATATTACTTGTTCTTCAATCATGGTATAAAATATGGACAAATTTACAATTTTTAAAACGGTAAAAGAAATAAAATAATGATAACATAACCACTTATATATTAGTTATTTAAATAATTTTATTGAAATTTTTATTAATTTTAACATTTTATATGTTGCAACATCTATTGTTTAACCATACATTTGCAAAGAAATTAAAAACAAACAACAATCACATGAAAAAATTAAACTTAGTAATTGCTCTATTTAGTATTGCATTTATAAATGCACAAACAAACTGGAACTTTGATGCTACACATTCAACAGTAAGATTTGCCGTAGATCATATGGTAATCTCTGAAGTAGAAGGTCAATTTACTTCCTACGAAGGAACAGTTGAAACAACTAAAGATGACTTTTCAGATGCGAAAATCAATTTTAGTATAGATGTAAATAGCATTGATACTGACGATGTAAAAAGAGATGGACACCTTAAAAATGAAGATTTTTTTGATACTGCAAAGTATCCAAAAATGACATTTGAAAGTAGTTCTATTGAAATAATTAAAGATGGAAAATACCTTTTAACCGGATTATTAACACTTCATGGAGTTACAAAAGAAGTTACTTTAAAAATGACTTATGGTGGAACCATTAAAGATCCTTGGGGAAATACAAAGGCAGGGTTAAAAATTACAGGAACAATCAACAGAACAGATTTCGGTCTAAAATACAACTCTGTTATGGAAGCAGGTGGATTAATGATTGGAGAAGAAGTAGACATTACCTGTAAAGTAGAATTGATTAAAAAATAATTTTCTTTTTTTAATAAATAAAGGCTGTGTTTTTTAGATCAACTAAATTTATACAGCCTTATTTTTAACTTTTATACAACTATGACTATTCAAGATGAAATAAAAAGTAACTTCAAAAATGAATATCTTAAAGCACGTGTAAATATTCACTTCACACATAATTTTCTCAATAATCAGCTTATTGATGTTTTAAAACCACTACAAATTACACCAACTCAATTCAATGTACTTAGAATTTTGAGAGGTCAATATCCAAAGACTTCAAGTATTGGTCTTCTCAAAGATAGAATGTTAGACAAAAACTCTGATATTAGTAGAATAGTAGATAGAATGTTTGCCAAAAAACTCGTTGTTAGAAAAGAATGTAAATTAGACAGAAGACAAAAAGATATTCAAATTACACAACTTGGATTGGATTATTTAGCTAAAGTTGATATTCACGAACTTGAACTTGATAAGAGAATGCATCTTTTAACTATCAAAGAAGTTGCACAGCTAAATAGCTTACTGGATAAATTAAGAAGTTAATTTTTCAATCCTACTATTTCGTATTGGCAATTCATCTAATAAGCCATATATTTGCCACCTCAAAATTGAATGCATGAGTTTTTTAGAAGAAATAGAACGTAGACGTACTTTTGGTATTATTTCGCATCCCGATGCCGGAAAAACTACCTTAACAGAAAAACTATTACTTTTTGGTGGTGCCATACAAGAAGCTGGTGCTGTTAAAAGTAACAAGGTAAAAAAAGGTGCTACTTCAGATTTTATGGAGATTGAGCGTCAACGTGGTATTTCTGTAGCAACTTCAGTGCTGGCATTTATTTACAAAGACAAAAAAATAAATATTTTAGATACTCCTGGGCATAAAGATTTTGCTGAAGATACTTTTAGAACTTTAACGGCTGTAGACAGTGTTATTGTTGTAATTGATGTAGCAAAAGGTGTTGAAGAGCAAACTGAAAAATTAGTAGAAGTTTGTAGAATGCGAAAAATTCCAATCATTGTTTTCATCAATAAATTAGACCGTGAAGGTAAGGATGCCTTTGATTTATTAGATGAAGTAGAACAAAAATTAGGATTACGTGTTACTCCTTTGAGCTTTCCTATTGGAATGGGATATGATTTCAAAGGAATATATAATATCTATGGTAAAAAAATCAACCTGTTCTCGGGAGATAATAAACAAACCGTTTCTGAAGGTGTAGAATTTACAGATATTTCAACTCCAGAATTGGATGAGATTATTGGAGAAAATGCTGCTGAAACATTAAGAGAAGAATTAGAACTTGCAACAGAAGTTTATCCGAAATTTAACAAAGAAGAGTATTTAAAAGGTGATTTACAACCTGTATTTTTTGGTTCAGCCTTGAATAATTTTGGTGTAAAAGAATTGTTAGAGTGTTTTATTGATATTGCTCCTTCACCACAGCCAAAAATGTCTGAAGAACGCTTAGTTGATTCCAAAGAAGAAAAATTAACAGGCTTTGTATTTAAAATTCATGCCAATATGGATCCTAATCATAGAAACCGATTGGCTTTTGTAAAAATTGTATCAGGAACTTTTAGAAGAAATGCTCCATATCTACATGTTAGAAATAATAAAAAGATGAAATTCTCCAGTCCAAATGCATTTTTTGCTGAGAAAAAAGAGATTGTAGAAGAATCTTTCCCTGGGGATATTGTTGGACTTCAAGATACAGGTAATTTTAAAATTGGAGATACACTAACCGAAGGCGAAATTCTAAACTTCAAAGGAGTTCCAAGTTTTTCACCTGAACATTTCCGCTATGTAAACAACGCAGACCCTTTAAAATCTAAACAATTGTACAAAGGATTAGACCAATTAATGGATGAAGGTGTAGCGCAACTATTTACATTAGACCTAAATGGTCGAAAAATTATTGGAACTGTTGGAGCTTTACAATACGAAGTTATTCAATACAGACTTGAGCACGAATATGGTGCAAAATGTAGTTATGAAAATTTACCTGTTCATAAAGCTTGTTGGGTTGACCCCGAAGATGCTAAAAATGAAGAATTTAAAGAATTTAAACGTGTAAAACAACGCTATTTAGCAAAAGACAAACAAGGCCAATTAGTGTTTCTAGCAGATTCTGATTTTACTATTCAAATGACACAAAACAAATACCCTACAGTGAAACTACATTTTACAAGTGAGTATAAGTAAGCTGCATTAATATTCTAAAATAGTAAACTCTAATTGCAACGGATTTAACGATTGAATAAGTAGTGGTATAAAGTCTTCTCCTATTTTCAAATAAGCATCTGAAAAGTTTCGAGTTCGTTCTTCTAAACTTTGATTTGGAAAAAGTTCATTTTGCAACAATTCTATTCTTTGTACAACATCAGAAAGTTTGCGCTTTTGTGCCCGTAATAATCTTTTTTCCAATTTATCAAGTCCATTTAATTGCTTTTTCTCTTGTGCATTAACAGCTCCCAAAAAAGAAACATCTGTCTGTTTAGCCAGTTCTTTCAATTCATTAAACTGTTGCTGTAAATACTCTTTTTGCTTTGAAAAATCAATTTCAATTGCTGAAATTTCTTTTATCTTTCTACGAATGAGGTTTGATTGCTTCAAAAACAATTCTTCTGAAGAAATATCTAATTTACGACTCTTATCAAGTTGTCTTTTAGAAGCCAACAATACAGAGTTTCGTAACAATAAAATTGGAAATGGTATATCAACCGAATTAAAATAATTCTTTAACTGAAACCAATACGCCAATTCTCCCCCTCCACCAATATAGCAAAGGTTTGGTAATACAGATTCTTGATACAATGGCCGCATGATAACATTTGGGCTAAATCGTTCTGGATGGTTTTCTAATTCTTCTATAATTTCTTTTTCAGAAAAAGTACCCGTTCCATTATTAATTATATAGGTATTATCTTCGAAAATAATTCGTTCTCGTAAATTATTTTTTAAATAAAATAAGTTAATTTCTCTTGGATTTACTTGGATATTATAATTTCTTCCTAATAAATCATTTGTTTTAGAAACTTCCTCAAAAGAAGTTCTATCAAGCAATTCCTTCTTAATAGCTGGAGAAAATTGTTGTTTTAACAGTTTAGAATCTCCATCAATAATTACCAAACCATATGCTCCAAAAAGTTCATTTACCAAATATCTAGTTGCCTCAGTTAAATTGGAATGGTCTAAATACGCATTTTGGAATAATTCCTTTAAATATTCTGCGTTATCAGAAGGTCCTATTAGTTTTGAAAATTCATTAAAAACTACTTCAAAACCGTCAGTACTCAATCTACCTACTGCCCCACTGCTTTCTCTATTCCAAGCTACTTTTTCACCTTTGATATTGAAAAAATTTATTTCATCAAAATCGTGATCTTCAGTAGCCATCCAATACACAGGTACAAAATGATGTTGAGGGAATTCTTTTTTTAATTTTGTTGTTAAATTTAACGTTGCTACAATTTTATATAAAAAATAGAGAGGTCCAGTAAAAATATTTAATTGATGACCCGTGGTAATTGTAAAAGTATTCTCGTTTAAAAGAGCCTCTATATTTTTAGTTGTTTTAGATGAAGCATCACTACTCTTATATTGACGCTGCAGGTCTTCTACTAACACTTTCCTAGCCTGTTTCGTAAAAGACTGTTGCTTTACTTCAATCTGCTTTTTAAACCCATTTAAATCCGGATAGTTTCCATAAAAACCTGATAACTCAGTTTTTCCATCTAGATAATCACAAATTATTTTTGAAAAATAGCCTGTATTTTGAAATGGGATATGATGTACTTTCATCTGTTACTTTTTACTTTTTTTTAGACAGATTGGTTTTTTAAATTTATAAAGTTCTTTGAAACAATGTATATACATATTCTCTTGTATTGCCCGAAGGTTGTGTATAGGTATAATTAAAAGAGTTTAACAATTTAAATTCAGTTCCTAAACGTTCTTGAAGCATTTCCTCATTATAATTAAATACATCTAAACCGCTACATTTTTTAGCTCCTTCTAAATTAAATTCTGCCAAAATTACGTATCCATTGGGTTTTAAAACCTTTCGAATTAAATCAAAATATGCTTTTTGTTGTTTTTGAGTAGTGAAAAAATGTAAGACTGCTCTATCATGCCACAAATCAATATTTTCCAATTCTAATAACGAAGTAGGATTTGTTAAATCATCCACTATAAACTGAACTTCTGAATCCTTATGAAAGGATAAATTATCTTTTAATTCTGTTAAAGCTGATGCAGCAATATCATTCACTATTAAGTTTGAGTATCCTTCCTTTAATAAAATTTCAATTAAGGTTGCTGCTCCAACTCCAGCATTAAATAGTAAAGCTTCTTTTGGTAAATCACATTCCGAAATCAGATTCATTGAAGGTATTGGATCCTCTTCATACCATCCTAAACTATCAGCAGATGTTTTTTGGTACGCATTATTCCAGTGATTTTTAAAGTCAAATTTAGACAATAAGTTCTTTTCCATTTATATCTATATATTTATTTTGCTAAAAGTAAACAATTTTGGTTGTTTGTCGAAATTGAATAAAACATCTAACAAATTTTTAACTAAACATAAATTAAATCTTTACATTTGAATTCTAAAATTTTTTAAATGAAAAATATTTTCCTTGTAATTTCTACTATTCTTTTATTAACAAACACATCTGTAAGTTCCCAAAATTTAAAATCTCCTTCAGAATTTTTAGGTTATGAACTCGGGACACGATTTACAAGACATTATCAAGTTCTAGATTATTTGTACTATGTAAGCAAGGCTTCAAACAACTTAAAATTAGAAAAATATGGTGAAACAAATGAATTTAGACCGTTGGTTGTTTCTTACGTTTCATCTGAAGAAAATATTCAACAATTAGAACAAATAAGAGAATCCAATTTAAAAAGAACAGGCATTTTAAAAGGCACTTCTAATTCTGAAATCGCTATTGTATGGTTAAGTTACAATGTTCATGGCAACGAGGCTTCAAGTACTGAAGTAGCAATGAAAACTATATACGACCTCATACAAACAAAACAAGAATGGCTTAAAAATACGGTGGTAATTATAGATCCTTGTGTAAATCCTGATGGTCGTTCAAGATATGTGAATTGGTACTACGAAACAAAAAGTTCACCCTATAATACAAATCCAGAAGTTACTGAACATCAAGAACCATGGCCTGGAGGAAGACCTAATCATTACTTATTCGATTTAAATAGAGATTGGGCCTGGGCAACACAAATTGAAACCCAACAGCGTCTAAAGGTTTACAATAAATGGATGCCACATATTCATGTAGATTATCATGAGCAAGGATATAATAGTCCGTACTATTTTGCACCAGCAGCAGAACCTTATCACGAAATAATTACAGATTGGCAATTAGATTTTCAAACTCAAATTGGAAAAAACCACGCAACATATTTTGATGCAAAGGGATGGCGTTATTTCACAAAAGAATTTTTTGATATATTTTACCCAAGTTATGGAGACAGCTACCCAACATTTATGGGCGCTATTGGAATGACCTATGAACAAGCTGGACATGGACGAGCAGGATTAGGAATAATTACCGAAAATGGTACCGAACTTACATTAAAAGACCGAATAGCACATCATACTTCAACAGGATTGTCAACAGTTGAAATGGCTTCAAAAAACACTAAGAATTTAATCTCAGAATTTAAAAACTTCTTTGACAACACAAAATTAAAATACCGAAGTTATATTTTGAGAGGTGACAAATCCAACTTAAAAAAAGTTACTGAATTATTAAGTAAACATGATATTTTAAGCTATCCTCCTGAAGAAAAAACAACTAAAGTATTTGATTATCAATTAAATGCTGTAAAAACTATTAAAACTACACTAAACGATTTGGTAATACCAACAAATCAGCCAAAAGGTAAAATGGTTCAGGTATTATTTGAACAAAGAACGAAACTTTCTACACCATTAACCTATGATATTACAGCTTGGAGTATTCCATATGCTTACGGGTTGCTAGGATTTGCAAGTGAAACGGGTCTTCTACCTTCGAAAAAAATAGTACCTAAAAAAAATGTGCCTGTTAAAATCAAGAAAAACGCATATGCCTATATTAGTACATGGAACGAAGTAAAAGACGCAGCGTTTTTAGGGAATCTGTTAGAAGAGGGATTAAATGTTCGATTTAGTTTCAAACCATTTTCAGTTGAAGAAATGCAATTTAGTAGAGGCAGCATTCTAATTTTAAAGGATGATAATAAACACCTCCTGAATTTTGATGAAATACTTATTGAAATTTCAAGTAGAATGAGACAAGATTTAACAGCAGTTTCAACTGGATTTACAAGTACAGGTCCCGATTTTGGATCTTCAAATTACAAACTTATCACAAACAAAAAAATAGCGGTGTTATCTGGAGATGGAACAGCATCATTAAATTTTGGTGAAATTTGGCACTTTTTTGAAACCCAATTAAAGTATCCATTGCATATTTTGAACACAAAAAACATCAAGAATATAAATTTTAGCAACTATGATGTTTTAATTATTCCTGAAAGATTTAGCGCTGATGAAAATGAATTAGAAATTCTTTCAAATTACGCTTCAAATGGTGGAACTATTGTAGCAATTGGAAGCTCTTTAAAAAGTTTTGCTGATAAAGAAGGGTTTAATTTGAAAACAAAAATAGACTCTGTTAACAACACAAAAACAGGGAAAGATAATTTAATTCCATATGATCAACGTGAGAAAGTTAGAATTAAAGATGCAATTACAGGTAGTATTTTTAGAAGTACTATTGATGATTCTCATCCTCTTGCATTTGGTTATTCCAGTGAATATTACAGTTTAAAATTAAGTGGAACTTCTTATGAATTATTAGATACAGGGTTTAATGTAGGTTATTTTCCAGAAAAAACAACTAACACGGCTGGGTACGCAGGAGAATATGCTTTAACTAAAGTACCTAATTCTTTATTATTTGGTGTTGAAAGGAAAGGAAAAGGTCAAATCATTTATATGGTAGATAATCCATTATTTAGATCTTTTTGGGAAAATGGGAAACTCTTTTTTGCTAATGCAATATTCTTAAACTAAAAAAAGCGAGCTAATGCTCGCTTTTTTATAAATCTTTATAAATTTAAACTGGTTCGCCATATAGATCAAATTCTGTAGCAGAAGTAATTTTAATATTGGCAAACTTCCCTACTTGAACATAATGCTTTGTGGCATCAATCAATACTTCATTATCAACATCTGGAGAATCAAATTCTGTTCGGCCTACAAAATGATTTCCATCTTTTCTGTCAATAATAACTTTAAAAGTATTGTCTACTTTTTCTTGATTTAATTCAAAAGAAATCTGACTTTGAATTTCCATAATTTCATTTACTCGTTGTTGCTTAATTTCTTCAGGTACGTCATCCTCTAAATTAGCTGCGTGCGTATTTTCTTCATGAGAATAGGCAAACGCACCTAATCGTTCAAAACGCATTTCTTGAACCCAATCTTTTAATTCTTGAAAATTCTCTTCAGTTTCCCCTGGATAACCAACAATTAAGGTAGTTCTAATAGCCATATTGGGAACTGCTTTTCTAAATTCAGCAATTAAATTAGTTGTTTTTTCATGGGAAGTCCCTCTACGCATAGATTGTAGAATAGCATCGTTAATATGCTGTAATGGAATGTCTAAATAATTACACACTTTAGGTTCGTTATTGACAACTTCTAATACATCTAAAGGAAATCCAGTTGGAAAAGCATAATGCATTCGAATCCATTCAATTCCATCAATTTTAGCAAGTTCCTTTAGCAAATCAGCCAACGCTCTTTTCTTGTATATATCTAAACCATAATATGTGAGATCTTGTGCGATAAGAATAAGTTCTTTAATTCCCTTTTTGGCTAGTTTTGTAGCCTCAATTACTAAATTTTCAATGGAAGTTGAAACGTGTTTACCTCTCATTAGCGGTATTGCACAAAAAGAACAAGGCCTATCACAACCTTCAGCAATTTTTAAATAGGCATAATGCATAGGTGTTGTAGTTAAACGCTCGCCTACCAATTCATGCTTGTAATCTGCCTCCAATACTTTCAGTAAATTTGGTAAATCATGGGTTCCAAAAAACTCATCAACATCTGGAATTTCTTTCTGTAAATCTGGCTTATATCGTTCACTTAAACAACCAGTTACATACACTTTATCTACTTCTCCTTTTTCTTTTTTATTGATATAATGTAATATTGTATTTACAGATTCTTCTTTTGCATCACCAATAAAACCGCAGGTATTAATTACCACAATATTTCCATCGTCGTTTTCATCTTCATGAACTACATTTTTGTCGTTTGCCTTCAATTGCCCCATGAGCACTTCGCTATCGTACACATTTTTAGAACACCCTAAAGTAACAACATTGATTTTATTTTCTTTTTTTGACTTAGTTCTCATCTCTATTATTTAACGAGCGCAAAAATAACACTTTTAAACAGTATTCCAACAAAATACTTAAACTCTTTATTGATAGTTCTTTGGGAGCTTTCTCACTTTGGTTAATTGTTCAAAAGCATATCCTATTTGTAACAGTTTTTGTTCTTGAAATGAGGGGGCTATAAACGTTAAACTAATTGGTTCTCCAGATCTTTGATAGCCCATGGGAACTGTTAAACAAGGATATTTTGCTACTGCCGCATATCCTGCATGATAGTTATTAATAGATAAAACTACATCCAAATTATGTTCATCCATAGGCTCTTGAAAAAAGGTTACACCATTTTTATGCAATTGTTGTTTTATCTTCTGAAATGATTCATTTGAAGTTGTATCCATTACAATACCTTCAAATAATTGCTGCCCATATGGAGCTCTTATTAACGTATCCATAAGGTTTATCTCTATTACTTCTTGAACAGATGCAATAGCGATTTTCTTATCGGCATACTGAGAAAGATACAACGGTAAATCGTGTTTCATATCCATATTTAAAAGTGTCAAAAATCCATTTAAACGAACTTGTGGTGGCTCAATCTCAATCATGATTCCCCCTGCTTTTTCTATAACGTTTATTGTTTTTAAATATATTGAATCTGTTAACAATTGTTTTAGTACTCCAAACCTTATTCCTTCTAAAGAAGAAGCTGTTAACTCTTTGAGGTAATCAACATCCATTTTGCTATTCTTAGTAGCATCATCATTTGAATCTTTTCCTGTCATTTCAGCCAAGAAAATAGCATTGTCTATCACGTTTTTTGTCATAGGTCCTGGGGTATCCAATGTACTAGAAATTGGAACAATTCCAGTTCTACTTAACAAACCTACAGTAGGTTTCAAACCTACTACTGAATTTTTACTAGAAGGTGATAAAATAGATCCCGATGTTTCTGTTCCAACAGCAGCAACAGCGAAATTGGCAGCTACACTAACTCCACTTCCAGCACTTGAACCTCCTGTTTCAAATATTTTTCTTCCATACGGATTTAATGTTTGCCCGCCAATAGCACTATAGCCAACCGGACAACCACTACAAAAATAATAGGCCCATTCACTTAAGTTTGCTTTTCCTAAAATAAGAGCATTATTTTCTTTTAATTTTTGAACAATAAAGGCGTCTTCAGTAGTAGTGTTTTCCTTTAAAGCGAAAGCACCCGCAGTAGTTGGCATACCACTAGTATTTATATTATCTTTTAAAAGAATTGGCAAACCATATAATGTATAAGTAGTATTCTCAGGTCTATTTTTATCCATTTTTCTAGCTTCTTCAAGAACAGTAGGATTTAGTGAAATAATAGCATTTAGCGCTAAATTATGTTCACTTTCAAATTTTCGAATTCTATATAAATAAAACAAGGTAATTTTTTCATACGTTAAAATACCTCTACTAACCGCATCTTGAATAAATGGTATATCCTTTTCAATAATAAATGGTTTCAAATTGAAATAGTCTTCTTCTGAAAAATAGGCTAAATCCTCTTCAAATGGTTTAAAAACTTCATTCATATCTAAATACTTTGATTGAATTAGTTTTAATTGCATTCTCTTTAAGTCATGACTTTGCTGTTCAGCTATTTCAGAAGTTTCATCGTACGATGTAAAAACAATTGGTAATTCTTTCTTTTTACAAGAAATTACGAGGAAGAATATTCCCAATATAAGTAGTGTTTTATGCATAAAGTTTAATTTTAAACTAAGGTATAAAAAATTAAACTAAAAGACCTCTTGAAATAGGTAACTTCAAGAGGTCTTTTGTTATATTTTAAGAACGATTATTTGAAAAAAGAATCTACAAATTCAATTTTATTAAACACTTGTAAGTCATCTATTCCTTCACCAACACCAATGTATTTTACTGGAATTTGAAATTGATCTGAAATACCAATAACAACACCGCCTTTAGCAGTACCATCCAATTTAGTAACTGCTAATGAAGTTACTTCTGTTGCCAATGTGAATTGTTTGGCTTGTTCAAATGCGTTTTGGCCTGTAGAACCATCTAACACTAATAATACTTCATGTGGAGCATCTTCAACAACCTTTTGCATCACTCGTTTTATTTTTGTTAGCTCATTCATCAAATTCACCTTATTGTGCAATCTACCAGCAGTATCTATAATTACAACATCTGCATCTTGTGCTACAGCAGATTTTAGAGTATCAAATGCAACAGACGCTGGATCACTTCCCATTTCTTGTCGTACTATTGGAACTTCTACTCTATCAGCCCAAATTTGTAATTGATCAATTGCAGCAGCTCTAAAAGTATCTGCAGCACCCAAAACCACTTTTAAACCATTTTTATTAAATTGAGAAGCCAATTTACCAATAGTAGTTGTTTTTCCAACCCCATTTACACCTACTACCATAATTACATATGGTTTTTTAGTAGCTGGTATGGTAAAGTCCGTTTCATTTCCTGCATCTATTTCAGCAAGTAAACCTGCAATTTCTTCACGAAGAATTTTATTTAGCTCATCAGTTCCTAAATATTTATCTTCTAAAACTCTTTTTTCAATTCTGTCAATAATCTTCAATGTTGTTTCAACACCAACATCTGAAGAAACCAATATTTCTTCTAAATTATCAAGTACATCATCATCTACCTTTGCTTTTCCTGCAACAGCTTTAGATAACTTAGAAAAGAATGAAGCACTACTTTTCTCTAAACCTTTATCCAAGGTTTCTTTTTTTTCTTTTGAAAATATTTTTTTAAATAAACTCATTTTTATTAATAACTATGTAAATATAAAAAAGAAAAAGCTACCCTCAATATTGAAAGTAGCTTTAGTATATTATAGATGAGCAAGTTTTATTATTTGCTCAAAAAGTCTTTTACTTGTTTAGGATCCATGATTGATTCAACAAAAGTATAAGCTCCCGTTTTTGGAGATTTTACCATTTTGATGGCTTTTGTTAATCTTTTTGATCCTGTTTGTAATGATGCTACTGATTTCTTTGCCATGGTCCTATATTATTTAATTTCTTTATGAACTGTCATTTTCTTCAAGATAGGATTGAATTTTTTAATTTCCATTCTATCAGG
>JQIA01000210.1_pt1 | contig 27044 bp, 53 predicted proteins | sample 811431 | NCBI WGS metagenome assembly JQIA01 (sample SAMN02998118, study PRJNA258478) | marine sediment metagenome | biome: marine; feature: seafloor; material: sediment; isolation source: oil-polluted sediment collected from 3 locations (0.5 km, 0.7 km and 0.9 km)... | place: USA: Gulf of Mexico ...
TGGTATTTGTATTAGGGTCTAGTGCAATGTTTGTAAATCTGTCGAGTGGTGACATTGGCATTCCTTAGTGTGCATATGTGTTACATAATTTACCATGAATAATTTGTTAAGGCAAGGATTATTCAAATCAAATTCAAAATACTTCATCATTTCGATAACGTAAAACGATTCCATTCGCTTTGTAAGCTCCATAGCTTTACTAATCTCACCTGTACGAAGGTGGTCATATACCTTGTCAAACTGTTCACGTAAGTTCATTAAATCTACTCTTCTAAAAGTGGTTCTCTTTTTAAAACCCTTCTCTTTTTGAAAAGGGTTCTCTTTTCTAAATGTGTTAAGATTTCAATTGATACCTATTATACATCTTTAAGCAAACTATGCAACTTGTTTGTTATAGCTTCTGCATATTCTGGGCTTATGGTGTCAAAGTGAATACAGTCCTCAAAGGAATCATCATAGTCAATGTCTGAAGCTCCGACACTCATTAACTCTTCATATACAGTGTCGAATTCAAGTGTAAGAAGATTTTTAAATTGATCTTTGTGAAGCTCTGCTTTAAACGTTCCAAGCAGTTGTGTAAACGGCAAGGGCTTAGTAGGTTCTACACCCATAGATACTACACTGACATTAGCAAGATCTAAACGACCTCTTACCATATCGACTTGTAGAACATCAAGTAAATGGTTTGCATAGTCCTGTAGGTTCACACTTTCACTGTTTATATTAGTGTGAAGGGATACATTAAAATTCATTACTTTATTCATGTTTATACCTCATAGGGTTTATTAATCTGTTCAAGGTCTTTAGCGTAACACTCTCTGATACGCTGTTGCAAGAGTAAATATTCAATATGAACCATAAACAAAAGTTTTGTTAAAGCTTTGTCGTTATGCCAACGATCCTCTATAGCTCGATTAATATCCCACGTATTATCTGAGTGCTTGAAAAACATTGAATTACATTCAGCATTTATGATATAAAAATTACTTTTATTTTGCAAATCTTTAACATTGAAATTTTGTTTTAAAAGGAAAGATTTAATAATGTGCCTAGGTACCTCTTTATATTGATCAGGGTTAAACCGTTTCAATGCCCTATAGGTTGTGTTACTACCCATCCTTTCAAAGGCTAATAGCTGAGATATTTCAGTTAATGCCCCGTTACAATCACAACGGTACCCTGTAGTAGAGCAATCGCTGTATAAGTTTGTTAAATGCCTATCTATATTACCCTGTATAATCTTTGCTTTCTGACCACAATGAATACAGTAATATCCTTCATAACCCCAATAAAAGACGGTGCTTTCTAGGTGAATATACTTAGTAGTAGACCCCTGTCCTGTGAATAATCTACTCATGTTTATACCTCATCACTAATTTGAATACCCTTAACAGGGGCCGATTCAACAATCTCTCCTATACTCTCTAGGGTTTCGATATCCTGTAGATAGTATGCGCTTCTGTTCTTTTGTTAATAGTATCATGGTTATTTCACCGTTACGATAGCGTCTATGTGCACAGTTAATCCTAAACCCTTTACAGTCTCTAGTGTGGGGGCTAAAAGCACATTCACCACTGTAGGGTATGGATGATAGAATAAATCTATCTTATGACCAATGCAAGGTATATAAGGTAAATCTTTTAATGTGCTTTTTCCTGAACAAGATAAAAATAGTAATTTCATCGTCTACACCGACAGATCAATTATCAAAGCGCCATCTTTACAGGCTTGACAGTACATTATTACTAGGTCGTGACTGAAACCCGCCTCCTTCATTGCAATCCCTTGCGGTATGTAGGTATCTTCTTCACCATTGCAAAAGATTAACCAACCGTGTTGGTGCGTGTTCATTCGGGGGAGTTCAATTACAGGGTTTTCAATCTGCTTTTCTGCTAGCTCTCCATCGTCTTCAGTCCAACCCCATCCAAATAGGTTAACCATCTTAGAGTATACAGGCTTACCTTTTGAGTAATTGTCGATAATGAATTTTAAGGTTTTAGTGTTCATAATAGTCTAAAGCTCTGTTCGTTCAAGTTGTAGTAAGTATACGCGCTTGATTACAAAAGTAAACCCTATATACAAGAAAACCCCAGCATTTTTCAATGAAGGGGTTAAACTCTAAAGCGTTTAGTGTAGTCTTTCCCACTGTCAAGCCCTGAACACCATCCCAGTTGATGCGCTTCAGTAGCGGGTGTTTAGTCCGGTCTAACGCGGGGATTCGAACCCAATTTAGCTACCAAGTGTCGCTACATAGCAGAATCGAACTGCATGCCTTTTAACCTATCACCGTTTTGAACTGCTACTATAAGAGCTTTTACGGCCATAAGTACTTTTATTATTGTATCTTTTACTGTTGTGAGCCTTATACTCTGTCTTAGGAGCTGCTTTTTGTTGTCTTAAAGAAGCTCTATTAAGGCGTTTTTGATTATTAAGTGCTTGCTTATCAACCCGTTTTTGTTGTTTAAGCTTCTGCTTATTTAAAGCTTTTTGATGTTTGGATTGCTGCTTACGGCGTTTAGCCTCTGTCTCTGTAATCCAACGACCCTTTCTATCCTTTACATAGCGTTTACCCTTGTATAGCTTATAGGCTCCATAGGTACCGATACCACCTACTGCCGCGCCTTCAAAGAAGGAATTATCTTCATATTCATGATCATCATAATCATTGTCATAAGCGGTATTGTGGATAACCTGTCGATTATTTCCACATGTATCACTTTGTATACATGCTAGGCGCAATTCATGATTACGGCGCTGCTGTGCTTCGTCTTGGCACGCTGTAAGAGCAAACCAGGGGATTAAGAATACTGCAAGAATTTTCAAATTACGGTTTTTAAATTTATACATTTCAAGATACCTACCTGTTAAGTGAATTTTTATATTTTTGTGTAACGTTGTTGATTTTGTAAGGGTTAATAAAATTAGCCCATACTGGGGATAGGGTAACAACGCGCATATTCAAAAGGCTACCCTCTTTTTCATTCGTTTGTAAGGCGTTAGCCTTTGCCTTAGCAAGCTTCTTTTGTGCAACCTGCCAAGGTGTTAAGAGTAAATCCTCTACACTTGAAAGGTCTGTGAGTTTATTAGGCTCCAAGGTATTCACCCTCTAGCACTTGGACTAGTATCACATAGCCTGTCACGAATTGAAATGCGGTTTAGCCTCATTGATCGGATATATAAAACAGTTTTTGGCTTTCTATTTGGATCGTAGGTAGAAGAAATAACACTTTGTTTTCTTCTTATAATCTTTTCAACATACATTTGCATTTTAAAAATCCTCTAACTTATCGAATAGGTCTTTCCAATATTCAGCACGTGATTGTGCATACTCTAAACGCTCTGCATAGTCTTCATTGTCTTCTGCAAGATCTTCTAAGCGTTCAGCATGATTATCCCACCTTTCAACCTGTTTTACAAGGTATCCAGACTCTTTAAAATCATTGAATACCCCATACCCTACTCCCTGTAGAGTCTCATAAATAGCGCATTGCACTATATTAAATATTGTAGGTTTTTTAGGTAGTAAGCCTTCATCATCATCAACTTCTCTGAACCATGATTCATTGGCGGCATATTGTAACAACTCCCAATGCATATGCGGAATGTAGCTATCACAATATTCTCTAAATACGTCCCTAGGGTCGTCACACTCTAGAATACTAATCTTCTCGCTCTCTATATACGCTGTAAAGTCCTTTTCAAGCCTATACTTTGTTAATTGGTTTATCTTGCGCTGATCTTCAAGTAATTGTTTGTAATGCCTTTCCATGTGTCCTATACGATACTTTTCTTGCTGGGCTTCAAATGTTAAAGCCTTGGCTGCATCCGCTAAAGGGAATGAACCGGTTGGAACGATTACATTATACATGGTGTTTGTACTCATAGGCAAGCCTTTAGTGTTGTTAAAACATTCTATAAAGGGGACTCTTACAAATCCCCTTTAACAATGCTCTAAGCGTCTAGCGCTTCTTGGTATGCAATGCGCTCTTTATCTTCATAAGCGTTAGACAATACATCCTTACGCTCTTTAAAAGCTGCAATCTGGGCCTTTGTACGTTCACCTTGCAGCGATTGCTTTTCTAGAGCTTCAATTTCAATATCACAGTTTCTCGCAAGACCTAAGAGGGTTTCGTCGGAAAGCTTACGAACCTCAAGCCCGTGCATTAGTTTAACAGATTCAACAGCTGGAGCATTCCAATTTAGAGTGTTGTTTGAAGCAGTGAAAGTATTCATAGTGTACCCTTTTAAGTGTGGCTAAATTACCGTTTTGCTTTAAGTTGTGTTCAATTATACAGTGTTGTTTTATCCGGTCAAGCTTTTATTTCAATTTAATGTAGTGCGTTGCGTTGTTCAAGTCTTCAGTGTAAACGTGTGTTGAATATTCCCAACCTGTGGATTGATAGAATACCTTACATAGTTCACCTTTACCGGTTGATTTATATAGTACATCGGTAAACGTTGAACGGTGTGTAGCTAGTGTAATATCATGCTTTGAGTCTACGGTGTGTGTCTTGTCCCACACAACCGGCTGTAGAGCTTGTAGCTCTATCTTACCCTGTTTTGCAAACCGTTTCAATACATAAAGATCAAATACTTCACCACTACAATATAGACAAGATTCTGAAACAGATTGAATATCATACCACCCGTCACCATTAATCGTTATTTGATCAGCGTTAGATAGCGCCTGTAAGAAATTCATAGTGCCACCTTACCCCTTGAAATCATTATATAGCGCCACAACCTGCTTTAGACTGGTTTCAAAACCACCCTTACACAAATCACGTTTTACAGTCATTAGGTCAACACTCCTTTGTTGTAACCCCCTGAAGATCTGTTCTGCCGCTAATTTAGTGCGCGGTGGTATCTTTTCTTCAAGATCATCAACAATAGCCACCCGTGGAAGTGAAGAGCATACATTGTATAGAGCTTTATTGTATCGCACTATATTACCTGCTAGAAGCTTTCGTGAAACCTCTTTACCTTTCACCTGAAATTTTGCACTACCATTTTTCATAATGACAAGCTTGTCAGATACAATGCTGGATAGAGGTAGACCTGTTACCATGATGCTTCACCTTCTAAGGTTGTTCGTTTAAAGTGGTTGTAGTATCTTACACGGCGTAAACGTTGTCAAGCGTTTATTTCAATATCGCTACTATCTAACCCGTACCCGTGTGAAAGCCTAATCTCTTTATTGTTGCGGTTAAACTCTACACCTATACCCTCTTCTTGTATGCCGTGCGTATCGCTACAAGGGCTTAACATAAAGGTTAACTCTGCATTGTGTTTAACTAGTAAAGCCTTCAGACCAGCTTTAAAAGCCTCTAGACGTTGGTTTTCAGTGTTCATGGTGTAGTCCTCTAATCCTTTGCAATGTGTGTAATACGTTTAATAGTGCCTTCTAACTCCCTTGCAACCTTAGCCGTGAATACGTCCCTAGCCCACGTTGTAACGGTTGTTTGTGTAGTGTCTTTATAGTAAAAGCGAATCTTTGGGTAGTTGATAGCCTTTAGATAGGCTTCAATAGCTTCTCTACGCCTTACCCTATCTTCTTCAGATCCTAGGATAGGATGGACAGTGGAATACTGTACTCGGCGTTTCAGCTCTTTAATACTCATAACGTTTTACTCGTTCCGTTTAATGTGTAGCTATTATCAGAGATAGATAGAAGAGTGTCAAGCGATAAAGGAAAAAGAAAATAAAACGCTTTAAGTGTTGACGGGCATAAAGAGGGGTGTATAATGGTTACCAGATCAAGACAAAAGCGGCAACGATGATACCGGAGGCAAAACGGGCACCCTGTACGACTGTCAGAGGAAGCTCTGTAAGCCTCTGTACGGGGCGTTAGCCCTGACCCTACCTATGACATTGGTTGAGCCTGAAAGCCTCCTGTACGGTGTTACAGAGGCTGTGAAGCCATCTCTAAATGTAAACAAAGTTATTGCACAGTCTGCACAAAGGTGTATTATGTGTGTATCGAATTACACGGGAGAAATGCATGGTAAAAATCTTTACTATCATGGAAAGCAAATTGTTAGGGCTTAGATTAGCCTGTTTAGGGATTATTACAGCTTAACACACATAGACACGTTGCATAGAATTGCATTGTGGGGTTACCCGTGGGCGGTTGCACCGTATCGAAGATATAAACCATGCCTGAATTTTAGGCACTACAAATAAATCAAATTTACACTTGACTTTAAGGCATTCCTATGCCTGTAAGGAATGCATCCTTGCACATTACATGCCATAAAACCATCCATTATGGACTGCCTAGTCAGTATACATCCGTACCTGTATGACTAGAACCGTCTAGTCAGTCACGGTGCGTGGAACACCCGTGGAACATAACTAAAAAGTTATCCACAGGGTATCCACACCCCATCGGAGACTGTCCGGTCAGGGAAGTCTCTTTATATAGACAAAATCTCGTTTTTGCTCTAAGTTCCAAAATTTGGTGGACTTAGAAAATTCAAAATTGGAAATTCTATTCAGGGTCGTCATAGATACTGTAACCCTTATACCTACTAACCAACTCAGCACGTCCTTGGATATTTGGATGCTTTCTAAGCATCCTTTTAAAAGATTTTAAAGAGTGGCATCCCCTGCAAGTACTAGCTGGACCTTTTATATCTTCGTAGATCATCCACTTCCGGTCATTTGAGGACCACCATAGACAATCTTCACCTTCATTACTCCATACAGTCACCCAGATGAAGTACCGGTTAAGTCTAAGCCCCACAGGGGCTTCATATCTAATCACTTTCGTGTCTCCTTTTTATCTAATATACCTTTGTTATCAATGAAGCGTTTCAACACCTCGCAGGAACCTTCAAATTCAATCCTGTTCCAGCGCCACTCGAGTACATCTAGCAGCCTGAAGTAGGTGTCATGCACCCTCTGAGCCCACTCCAGCGCTGCAGAGATGCCATCACGTTTCACTACAAACGCTATACGATCACGTTCACGATTGCAAATGGATCTTTCTAAGGTATTCGGGGTTATATAGATAGAGGATTCCACTTTATACAGCTCCTTTTGAAAGGCTAATCCACTGGGTGGATTTATTGCATGCTAACATAGACTTCATACCTTTGTATTGACTAGAAAGGAGTGTATCAGGTTCTAGAATAACTTTGTAATCCTCCTTAACAATCCCCCTCTTCATAAGAAACTTAGGGGGATGGAACCTCTCCTTCAATTCACTCTTTAGATACTTTAGTACAGTTCCCGCATCTGTTACCACTGTGTATAGAGTTTCATCATAGAACCTACAGTGATTGACCTCTGTTATCACCGCATTCCCAACAATTCTTCCATCCTTTGTAGGCAACTGTGAAAAGAGTTTAAACTCTCCCCTTGCAAGTCCTGAAGCCCAGAAGGGCATCATAGGAATATCATCATATTTTGAATAATCTTCTACTTCCATTTTGTAATCCTCTTCTCTTTTGAAAACGGTTCTCTTTTCTAAATGGGTTCTCTTTTTGAAATTGTGTCTAAAAGGTTTTGGATGTTGTTTTCCAACCCCTTTATCCTGTCACCGTTACGTCCATCCTGTTCAATGGATTCATGAAGTAATGTCATAAGTTCTCTGTTTTTGACATTAGTGTCGCTGAAGCCCAGGACAGAATTTGCAAGAAGAGCCCCTATGTACCCAGCGACCCCTACTCCTACAAAGAAAGAACACCCTACTATTACCCTTCCCATGAATGTTACTGCAAAGTAATCCCCAAAACCAATGGTGCTACAACTTAGGATAAGGAGCCAAAAAGCATCCCCGTATGTATGCACATTTGCAGAAGAGGCTCCTTGTTCAAAGTAGAGAACTCCTGCAGCTCCTAGAGCTACCCAAGAGAAGAGGATACCCATAGACACTGATAGTAGGTACCAGGTTTTATAGTTTTCCACCCCATGTTCATCCAGTTCAGATATCTTAATCATCCACATCCCTTCCTATATCATTAAATACACCGTGCACTTTGAAAGATTTCAGTGCATTATTGTATGCTCTCCCCGCGTCATCTTCTTGGTAAAAATACCCTAGATGTTTTCGGTTATTTTCTATAGATATCCCCGCCGCCCATTTCTTCATCTTCTTGTTCCAACTAACCCCTTTATACTTGGAGGAGGTCCCTGGCTTTTTCCGTTGATTCCTATTCTGTGTATTCCTGTCTGTCCACTGACAATTAGAGGGTTCATAATCTCCGTCATTATCAATCCGATCTAGGGACATTCCTTCAGGAGGATCGCCCATATCCTCTAGTAAATTCATGACACCCTGGGGAGAAGCTTTTAGCCATCTTTGGCAAATCTGTATCCCTCTCCCTCCATAGGAAGGATAATCCTTATGAGAGGTATCAAGGCACCTCTTTTTCATATTAGAGTGAACATCTAGTATCCTGTGTCCAGTCAACCCGTGGCAGGTGTTTTGAATACTAGCCTTTTCAGATCTCTTACATCCACAGGAAGGAACCCCTCCATCTTTAAGGTGTGCACCTCTGACGCTCACAGTGCACCCACAGGTGCATTCACAAATCCAATAAGAATTCTTATCCTCCCTGGGAGAGAGGTCCCTTGCTATTACTAAGAGAGCATTATACTGCTTCCCTGTCAGGTCTATAGTTCTACCCATCACCGCCTCCAAACCTCACATCTTCAGAGATTATACGCTTTGCAGGAGGTGCAGGGGCATCGTCTAAGAGCCCCTCTAACCTTTTACACTCAATTGACCCTAGACGGGTAACCAAGTTACGGACTTCAGAGACAACCTGTGCAAACTCTGCACTATCCATCTCCTGCTGATCTATTAGACTGATCTGAACCTTCATTAACTGGTTCATGATATCTTGGTACACTTCTGTCATCTCTACACCCCTGTTAAGCAATATTCATATGGATTAGATTGCCGTTGCTGTAACATGTCGGCATAGGTGTCACAATACTCTTGTACAGTGAACGTGTCAAGTATTTTTGAATAAACTTCACCGTGCTTAGGGTACACGACCTGGAACTCATCAAGGGTTATAGGATTGCACCCTATTTCAACTATATGCCATATAGTATAGTAACCACTCATCCTACAAGGGACGTTACTGAACCAATGGAGCAGTTTCTCCATACTTGAAAATGCATACACGTAGTCTTGATAGAAGTCCACGTCTGAATCAGAAGGTGTAGGCCTAAACGTCTCAGGTTCATGAGCACCTGCACCAAGGTCATAGGCTATGCACCCACCACCCCAACTACCAATGTAAGGACCTTCACCGTGTTCATATTCAACCCTCCAGACTACATCCATACTAGCCCCTATTTCCTTCATGGAAGTCTATCTCACGGGGTAAATCCACCCATTCAACCTTCTTCACCACCTGCCACACTACACTCATCCCCTTCCCACATACCAGGCATTTAGTAGTTTCAAGTTCAAGAATGTTCCTATCACAAGTATGCGCGATATCACCACCGTCTGCACGATATGTACTCTTACAATTCCTACACTCTCCTGAAAGCTGTTCAGGACTCTTCATACGCTTCTTTACAATTTCAATAGTCACTATTATCTCCTGTTAGATATAAATACGCTGCATGGTACTTCTGCATACGCTCTGTATCCTTTATTGTAATACCCTTAAGGCGCGTAATATCACTATTATCACGGAGATCTTCAATCTTAACCCGTGTAGCGTATGAGTCGCAAGCTATGTTACGGATGTACTCACTATAGGGAGTTCCCTTTTCATGTGTAAGGTATTCTAATGCTTGCACAACACGTATGTCAATACCTTTTGTAAGTAGATCAGTATACGTGATATCTGTATCTTCTATTACATCGTGTAATACTGCAGTAGCCATTAAAAGTAGATCATTAGTGTTTAATGCTATCATAACACGGATAGGGTGTAAGATATAAGGCTTACCACCCTTGTCAAACTGATATCTATGTGCATTAGATGCTATAGACATAGCTGTGGATAGTACAGCTGCTTCATTTGTCATATCTTCCTCCTAGTGAATCCAGTCACTCATAGAACGTTGCATCTGTTTCTCTACACGCCTTTCAGTTAGTCTTTCAAGATCGTCAGCAAGTGCAGGATGCATTATAAACCCCTCTGCAGTTTGATACATACAAGGCTTCCTTACAAACCCCCATCTCTTATTCCACTTCTTTTGAATACGTTTATGGTACGCATCACTCATTGAAAGGGATTGGGTGTGTACACGCACTGGAACCTGTGTAGTCTCAAGCGCATACGGGGAAATTATTACATTCATTCCAGCCAACCCTCTAAAGGTACTAAGCATTATCGATCTTCTCCAGACGTTTCTGTGCTTTGATTACACCTCGGTACAGACCCTTAATCTCTTTAACAGTTAAACAACCCTTCTGCTTATTGAAAGTACAGTGAGCTGCAACTACATTACCCTTCACATACCCTTTATCGTTATCCACACGATCAATGGTGATAGTGGAGTCAGTAAGAACGATATCTGTATAGAAGCAGCGTTTAGCTTTATATAGGTTATTAAGACTCTGTAGAGAGAGGGTGCACTGGATTCCACGGTTCCTTGCAGAATCATACAACTGGATGTACTTCTTTGCAACACGCGTTTCACGCTTATGATCTTTATCTAGCTTTATTCTAGCTTGTGCCTTATCATCCAAACCCTTCTTGTTCTTTTCAACAGTTCCAATGTGCTTCGCTAATCTACGTGATGCCATGTTAAAGTTAATGTCGCTCATCTTGTATCTCTCCGTCTGTTTAAGTTGTAGTAAGTATACATTCTTATTCAGATATGTAAAGAGGGATAGATAGAATAACTTCGTTATTTCTCCTAACCTCTTTAAGCTGGTTATTCACATGGTAATCATATTCCCGTGTGTAGGTTCCACCCGAAGGGTCTACCTGTTTAACCTTGTTTCCATGGGAATCATATTCCCATGTGTAGGTTTTACCCGAAGGGTATATCGCTTTAACCATGTTACCATGGGAATCATATTCCCATGTTGTGGTTCCACCCAAAGGGTATACCTCTTTAACCTTGTTTCCATGGGAATCATATTCCCATGTAGCGGTTTCACCCGAAGGGTATACCTTTTTAACCATGTTACCATGGGAATCATATTCCCATGTTGTGGTTCCACCCAAAAGGTTTACCTTTTTAACCATGTTTCCATGGGAATCATATTCCCATGTGTAGGTTTCACCCGAAGGGTACACCTCTTTAACCTTGTTTCCATGGGAATCATATTCCCATGTTGTGGTTTCACCCGAAGGGTATATCGCTTTAACCCTGTTTCCATAGGAATCAAAGGTTAAGGTTGGAAGGTATTCTAACCAACCTTTAAAGTTATTAAAATCCCCTTTAGCACTAATTAAGTGCTCTAAGGGTAAACCTAGTAGGTTATTAATTGTAGCGAAAGCTATCCCACTTTCGCATGCATTATGATCCTTTAAAAACTTTAGTGTCATTATTTCAGTTTTCATACTAATACTCCATATCTATTTAAACAGGAAGGGTACATACGTGCATCACCTTCTCTGAATCAATAGATTCAATAGCAGGCTCAACCTCTGTATCCCAGTCTAGACCTCCTAGGTCACTACCAATCCTCACCATGTAGACCTCAGTCTTGTATCCAAGAACTTTCTTTATGCACTGTACAATAGCATCTACACTGGCATATCTTTTTCCATCACGTCCGTAAAACTCTTGGGTGAAGCAGTTTACGACATAAGTGCTATCTTCGACAGCTACGAATTGTATCAGTCCTAGCTCCATCTGGCGCTTTTCAAGGCTCATGTATTGACTTCGGACATGAGGCCACTTAGTGAATAAACTCTTAGCTGCACCTGATCCCATTACTCGTTGACAATTTACACCGTGTAGTATAGATATTGGTTCGAAAGCTGATCCAGCTAACTGCGTTACATCCTGGTTAATATTTTCAATCTTCATCTGACTTCCTCCTCTTAGCTTTCTTATAAATACGTGGTGCAGCCCAGGCCATATTTTCATCATTAGGTACACGAACTTTTCGGTGCCTATTCCCGTTATTAATATTTGAAATCAACCATACACCTACTCCAAACACCTCTGCAATATCCTTTTTGTAATAGGTCCCCATTATCAGAAGATTTTTAATATCCTTTACATCTTGTTCACTAAGCACCCTACGGGAGTTAAAGTAATCACTTCCGCGATTAACAGATACACCTCCCGTACCTCCTCGTACGGTGATTAACATTTGAATAGGCATTGGATATCTTTTATTGGTTACCCACATGTTATACTGACTGTCACTGATTTCATCATTGTCATATAAATACTGACAATAGTTTAACCAGTCATCTATTAACCCCTGCAGGTCATCCTTTATACGCTCACGATACACGTGGTAACCGGTGCCATTGTTATTGCCTAAGACCTGTTCTAAGAACCAGGTCCAGGCTTGCTTACGTGATCTAGTTGAACCTAAAGCCACCGTCATGCACCCTCGTGATGTTATTGAAGAACAGTTTAGCCTTGGCCTGTCCAGATCGTGAAACGTCCTTCATGGTTAATTCAGAGGCTTCTAGCACGTCTTTCTCTTCAGCCCAGACATCAGTGGATACCCACTTCAAGAAAGGGCCTGTACCCTCTACATTCGCAGCATCTGTACTTCCAAATACTTCAACCAGAGCCTGGTTAAACCGGTTCTCTGTGTAGGCATACTCTACGAACTCATTGATGCTTGCAAGCTTCTCAGGACAGATTGCAGCCATGGTTTTAACATTGGATGCACTATGCTTCTGACCTTTCACCTTGAATCGGAGACGTTCCCCATTGTACTCAGTAGAGTATACCACGCCTTCTCCAATACCTTCAACACCGAAGTACTTGGCTACAGGGCATTCAAGCTCTACAGCCTTTGTAATCTCTACAAGCTGGTTCTGTACATCCTGTGGAAAATTAAAATCAATCTTGATGTCGTATGTAGGGAAGTCATAAATATTGTAGATGCTCTCGTAATCTTCGGTAAGAGATACAAACGGCAAGTAAGTACGCCCATTGATCTCGATCTCAAAGATAACAAAAGTCTTCTCCAGTTGACTTACTCCAGCTCCACTATTCACACCTTTACCGATGAACTCCCCATAGATTGTAATGTAGCCTCCATCGACTTCATCATCTTCAACTTCTCCGTAAGTAGCCCATACGTCATTGAAGATATTTGTAATATCCCCTGGCCGCTTATCGATCCATCCTGAAAATCCATAGTTATCTGTGGACTTACCAGCGGAGATAGTCTTCTTACGACTACCTTCCCACGTTGTACCATCCTTTAAGAGGGTTGTGACGCTTGCATTAGTGCCATGCATCTTAACTGATCCAGTGAATGACAGTGTAGGCAGGGGCGCTGTGATATCGTATACAGGATTATCATCTTTATCCTGTCCACGGTACCGCGTGATATGCTGCACCGCTTGTATGATGTTACGTAGCTGTGGGATCTTACTATATGCGTTATGTTCTAAAGCTTTCATCTTCATTCTCCTTTGGCCAATCTATTGCTAGCCATGTATCGTTTCTAGCCCCACAGTGAGCGCAGTCTTCCATATTTGTAATGGATTGCCTGAGCATCCCATTATGTTCAATGCGTTTCAGCTCAAACTCTTTGTTGCACTTCCAACAGAGCTTGTGCACGGTGAAGGTCACCATGAGAGGGTTGTATATGCTGAGCTGCAGGGGTTACCAGGATCTGGATCACGGTGATGTACCCAGTCAAATCCTGCACACGTGTACTCTATTCTCAAAGCCTCTTTAACCTCTTCAGGTAAGAATATCGATCCACCTTTGACACGAAGATCTACTAAAGGGTTGTGTATCGACTTGCGACCCTTTGCACATGCTTCACGGATACGGTCGTCAATATGCTCCTTTAAAGGGTCCAGTATCACATCTGTAATACTCTTCTTTGTAAGCTCCCTGGCTTCACTTGCATTCATAATTCATTTCCCTTACATACTTTGGGTTATCTTTCATCCACTCCTGTACGTACCACAGTTGCCCACAGCCTCCCCCGATGTCATCCTGGCCTGCAGGATTAAAGACCCGTGTATCAAATCCAAGGCCTACAAGAAGCCCTGCGAAGTCTGAAGCAAGCTCTTGCTGTCGGTCAATACTGCTTGCAACCGTTTCATCTGCTTCACAGATTACAGAGATTGTTGCACTGAAGACATTCACTGGGAACAGCTCAGCAAGCCGCTGTGCATCCTCTTCAGAGTTATTACCCTCGTGCACACAGTAATTATAGAACGGTTTCCGTCCTGTCTCTCTGCACCATACAATACCTACATCAGAGATATCCCGTAGGCTCAATTTAGCTTTGAACGGAATAAGCTTGTTACGCTGCTCTTGTAATGACTCATGCACGGAGAACTGTAGGCCAATAGTAGGAATCTCTTTAGAGAGTTCAACCAAGGGCTCATAGTTTACGGCAGGTGCAGAGGTACTGATGAGAAGCTTTGCATGCGGGTACCTCTTGTACAGGGTACGTAGTGCAGGCTTTAACTGCTTCCAGTTAAGCATAGGCTCTCCTTGACTCATGAACATAATCTGTAAGCTCTTAATCTCATCAGGATTAGCTTCATCTAGGAAGACCTTATCCAAGCATACTTCAATCTGTTCAAGGATCTCAGTAGATGTTAAATTACGTACAAATTGTTTACCAGTCCCGCAGAAGGTACAGCCCATTGGACAACCGCTTTGAGTACTGCAACAGATTACTGTACGCTCTTTATAGGTTCCATACTTGTAGAGTACAGCCTCTGCAACCGCTGTTTCATTGGTGAAGACGAATTTACATACGTCTGTATCCGTACTGTCAAACCTGTCTACTTTATCCCAAGTATATATGGTATCCATTATACAAACCTCCTAGTCTTTTTGTAGAGCATTTCAATCTCTTTCATTGTGAAGTTACTTTTCTTTGTGTTAAAGGATGCATGGCATGCAACTACATTTCCCTTTACATACCCTTTTTCATTGTTTACCCTGTCAATTGTAAGGGTTGAAGAGCTTAATCTTTTACCTGTGAAATAGCACTTCTTAGCATTGAGTAGATTGCGTACACTCTGTAAGGATAGGTTAAATTCCTTGTTCCTAGATGATGCAGAGTGCATCAGGGATAAGTATTTCTTTGCAATACGCTGTTCTATTTTAACCTGTGAAGCTTCAGTCATATCGTGTACCTACCTCTTTGTTTAAGTTGTAGCTATTATACCTCTTAAGAAGGATCTGTCAAGGAGTCTTCACGAATATACTTAACAAAGTAATGGGGTACAGGACCTTCCCCGACTCTACCCCATGCAGCGTACCAGATATCAGGATCAATGCGAGGGAAGTATACATCCCCTTCAACATCCTTATCCACATCTGTAATGTACAAAGAATCGGCCATTGGCATAGCCTCTTTGTATACAGCCCCTCCACCGATTACAAAGACTTCATCCACTCCTGTTTCACGGCATTCATGCTCAGCTATTCCTAGTGCATGACTTAACTCATGTACTACATAACAATCATGTGGAACAGGATAGTCTTCATCTCGTGTAAGGATGATGTGTGGACGGCCTGGAAGTACTCCTGGGAGGCTCTCAAAGGTCTTCCTCCCCATGATAAGGGGGAAGCCCATCGTTGTAGCCTTGAAGTGTTTAAAGTCGTCAGAGATATACCAAGGGATTCCCCCATTACATCCGATTACGTTGTTGTTTGCAACTGCTGCAATTAAATTAATTCTCATCCTATCCTCCTTTGAAACGTCTGTGGTATTCGTTTTCCATCTTCCATCTATCATTAGCAGATAACATACTACGTTTATTATTTATCCTCTCCATTTCTTCAATGACCTGCGCATCAGTTAGGTCACTTCCGAAACGCTTAGCAGGTACATAGCCTAAACCTCGTGCAAGAGCCATCCAAGGTGTCATCTTATTCATCTTCAAGGGTATCCTCTACTGAATAATGTAAACACCACAGAGGGTAGCCACTGGAAGGATTACAGTATTCCATGATGTAAACCAATCTTGCAGTGGGATCTTCCATGTAATCTTGAAGGAACTCTTCAATATTTTTAGGATTACGACGATCAAAGTATTGACCCTTATCCCAAAAGTGCTTCATGCATAACCGGTTGTACTTTTCATAGCCCCAGTCATAAAGTCGATCAGTCCAGACACACCGAGTAGCCTCTTCATTCTTACCACCACGCCATAAGAGAAACCCATCATAGTTGTAGGGGTGTGTATCCTTTGTCTTCTTCACAGCCTTACCGTTTTGATCAAAGTAACGGCTGATAGTGAAACTCCCATCATCTTCATTTAAGACTGTGAAACCTTGACCTGTCATGAATGTAAACATGTAATCTCCTAAACTGAAATTGGTGCTTTGATTGCAGGGTGGCTTTCGTACCCTTCGATTGAGATGTCACCATAGGTGAAGTCGAATATGTTGTCAACATCTTTATTCAACTTTAATCTAGGAAGCTTCAATGCAGCCGGTGCACGTGATAGCTGCAGGTCAACCTGTTCCATATGATTGTTGTAGATATGCACATCACCGAATGTATGGATGAACTCTCCTGGTACCATGTTACACACCTGTGCAACCATCTCTGTAAGGAGTGCATAGGATGCAATGTTAAACGGTACACCAAGGAATACATCTGCACTACGCTGATACAACTGGCATGAAAGCTTGTACTTTGGTAAACCATGTGCATCATAGTCAGGTAGGTGTTTAGGTAAGAGGTCTCCACCCATTGAATACCATCCATCTACACGTTCACGATCTGTAAGTGGAATACACTTGAACTGGAACATAGTATGGCATGGCGGTAAAGCCTGCATACCCAGTGATGCATTCTCTGATGGAGACATACTAGGATCAGGAAGTACACTAGGGTTCCACCCACTAACGATTAAACGGCGTGATGTTGGGTTGCTCTTAATTTCATCAATCAAGTCTCCAATCTGATCCACACCTTCAATACCATACTGAACAGTGTCATGATTCCCATCTACGATACGCTTTGTACCACCAAAATCGCGCCACTGAGCACCATATACAGGCCCAAGGTCTCCATTTTCATCTGCCCACTCATCCCAAATTTTCACACGATTCTCTTGCAGGTACTTAATGTTTGTATCCCCTGCAAGGAACCATAGCAGCTCGTGTATGATTGGACGTATGAACGTCTTCTTAGTGGTCACAAGGGGAAAACCCTCTGAAAGGTCATATCGGTTCTGGTAACCGAATACAGACCGTGTACCAGTTCCTGTACGATCCCCTGTGTTCACGCCTGTATCTCTTACATGACGTAATAAATCTAAATACTGTTTCATTCTATACTCCTGCTATTATTAATAATACTGGGATGAAAATCATGCAAGATATCCACCCTATTACAAACCACTTTTGCTTCTGGTATGTATCCATTATAACCGGTTCAGGTGGCGCTTTAAAGAATCTTTTCATAGTGCTCTCCATTAATTAAGTTGGATGCACTATACGTACATAAGATATGCAATGCAACACCTATATCCTGTTGACGTACATAAATCTTCTGCTATACTCCACGGCATTGAATAGAAATTAACTCTTTTTCAAATAAAGGGTAGACAGGGTAATATCTATTTGATAAAGTACACCCACTTGCCAATAATGGCACAAAACATGTAGGAGTAGTTGTATGGATTTAACAGCATTTGAAGAGTCGGTAACCAAGGGTGAAGTGGTTACAGGTCAGAGCATTAATACAGAGGTTGGACCCTGTAAGATAGAAGGTGTAGTCCTTAACGGTAATCCCTTCATGGGTGTAGAGCTTGCAGAGGACATCACAGTTGTAATGGAGAATGCATCAGGTGTAATCATTGAAGATCCCTTTGAAGATGGTGAACTGATCTTTGTAGATTATTTCAACATTGATTCAGTGGTATAGCTGTGTCTAAGGAACAGCCAGGTATAGTCCTGCCACCAAAGGACATGTATGAAGTGGTTGCAATAGTGCAAGATGAACTTATATATGGGAGGGAAGATGAAATTCTACCTAAAGGGTGAACATCTGAAACATAAGGTCACTATGCCCTACAGTGATGAAAGTACCACATCCTACGTAGTACACTTAGGTATAAGGTGGTATCGAGTATATGAAGTACTTCCCAGGGGAGTGTACCACTACATAGTGGTGGAAGGTAAACCTGCAGCATTAACAACCATAGGAGTGAGATTATAATGGGATTAGCAGAAACAAGACGGACTTTCGGACCTTTCGGTGCAGTTTATGACCACTATGTAGTAGGAGCGCCACCACCGATACTCCAAAATGCGCCTTCCACAGTGAAGCAACAGCAAGAGGAGTGCCTGGAGCTATTAAAGGCGATAAGAGACTATGTAGACCCTGGTGCAATCGTTGCGGGAGGTGCCCCCCGCAATTGGGATAGTGGTGACCTTGCGAACGATCTAGATATCTACCTTCAAGCTCCTGTAGCTAATACGGATAAGGAGTTTTATGCAAAGCATGCAGATGTGAAGAGGTATATTAGAGCCCTCTTACCAGATGTAGCTATTGACGATCACCAACCGTTTAAGAGTCCATACAGAGATGGTGTCGCGTTTGTAATTCAGACAATGATTAATATCACGTATAGAGGTATGAAAGGCCAGTTGATTTTTATAGGTACAGGTAAAGGACCCTTTTGCACTAGAGTTATGAACCATTTCGACACAGGTATTAATCGGATATGGTGTACAGTAGGTGGTGATGGTCTCATGACAAAGAGGACACAGCAATACATAGATGATCGAGACCAGAAGACATTAACACTCTACCCTGATAACATGAGCAAGGATCAACTGTTGCACTGCATCTATAGCCATCTGCCTAAGATGTTGAAGTATTACCCTTCCCACTCGTTCAGGATAAAGTGCAGTGCATTGAAAGACCGTAGACATGAAGATATTTTTATAGGGACTAAAGAGGATATTTTCTAATGCATCTAAATGACTTCATGAAAGAATCTAGGTATATCCTTGAAGACTTTGAACGGGTATGGAGGTATATGAACTCTTTGCAACCAGATGTTTATCCAATGGAACTTCCTCCAGGGGACTTCTGGGAACAGTGTACGATACATGAGCCTACAGGTGATACTAATCATGTCTGTGGAAGCACAGGATACATACACTTCACAAGCATGAATAAACGGCAATGTAACATCTGTGACAAGGTGATACCATGGCCATTGAAGAAAGGTAAAGCTCCATTGCTTGGGAACAACAGGCAAACAGGTGATACAAAGGTAGAGGAGGATTGAATGGGCGTATTAGCATGTGACCGGCTAGGTTGCGAGAATGTAATGTGTAATAGGCTATCCCATGAACACGGATATATCTGTAACGAGTGTTTTAATGAACTGGTGCAATTAGGTGCAGATACCCATACGGCAATGTTCATGGAATCTCTACGAGATGCAGAAGTAAATACTGAAGCGTCTTATGCAAGGTTTAATATTGAATTCAGGTATATACATGACGAGAATTAAGGAGTAACGTATGTTAGAGGTACAAAAGTATTTACAGAATGTTCCAGAGGGTAAAGACCCTCTTGCATGGCTTGAAGAAGAATATAGTATCAAAGGCACAGTTTGGGAAGATAGACTTGTAACCCTGAACTATTCACAGATTGATAGCCCTAAGAACCACCAGATGACTTTGGAGTGCAGAAGCCTTGTACTAGAGATGAACACTTGGAAGATTGTATCAAGGAGCTTCAACCGGTTCTTCAACGTTGGAGAGACGCAATGTGAACCATTTGATATTACAGAGTGTGAAGCCCTGGAGAAGGTGGATGGCAGTCTTATAGGTCTGTTTGAATACAAGGGTCAGTGGCTGTACCGTACACGATCCATGATCATGCCTACAGATATCATTAATGGCAATGCACAGGGAATCACCTGGAAGCAGCGGATTGAAGATGATCTAGGTGTGTTCTACGCTACATGGGATTCAGAACGGCAGTTTACAGAGAGTGTGACGTACATCTTTGAACTGATCTGCCGTGAAAACCGCGTAGTGACTAAGTATAATAATGAAACAGGTAAGCTTGTACTACTTGCAATCCGTGATAATAAAACCGGGGATTACTACATGGGTGCAACATTGGACGCAGCCTGCCTACAATACCGTTGGAGAGGTTGTAAGTCTTACTCGTTCAAGACTATAGAGGACTGCGTAAAGGCCGCTAAGGAGCTTAGAGAGCTTCAGGAGGGCTATGTTATTGCAAAGCATGGACGGCCTGTAGCGAAGCAGAAAAATCCATCGTATGTTGCTGCACATCACCTGCGTGGAGAGGGTGTACTGACTGAAAAGCGTGTACTAGATCTTTTAATTATGAACGAAACAGATGAATACTTGTCTATCTTCCCTGAAGATAAGGGAGTGTTTGATCCGTATATATTTGCATACCGACTAATGAATGGTAGGATTTGTGAATTAGTAGAGTATGTCGAAGATACTATGGACATGACTCAGAAGGAATTTGCACTCTCTATAAAAGACTCTCCTATACAGAGCATAGGGTTTAGGGTTAGGAAGGGTGTAGATGTGAACGATGCATGGAAGAACCTTACAACGAACGGTAAGTACAAGGCGATACTGGCCTACAAAGAAGAGGATGAGATGGAAAATGGATAAGAATGAGTATGAAGAGACTATCAAAACCATGAAGAAAATTCACGAAAAGGAGCTTCGACAGGTAGATATAGCGTATGCAGAGTCTAACAGCCCAGTAAAGGAAGGTGATCTAGTAAAGGATCACAAAGAGACGATAAAGGTAGAAACGTTTCAATTATGTAGAGGGAGTTCTTATGGCCTGCCCTCTCTTATTTACCATGGTCCACTTTATACTAAAAAGAAGGTACCATATGCATCAGGGGCTTACTCTGAGGTATATCAATCTAATATGAAGAAGATAAACGGAGAACCGTATGTCAGAGATTAACCTTGAACTACTTTCACAACAGATTGTAGAGTCTGTAGACTACGACATCTACAAAGAATGGATCAACGATGAAGAGTTTGCACAGTTTGATGAGGTTGAGTGCATGCTTGAATGCCTTGTTGATACGGTACAAGAAAACTTTGCAGACCAGCTAAAAGAAGCGTACAGTGACGGCTGGCGTGAGTGTAATGATCCTCATGAACATCTAGAACAGGCTTGGGAAGTGTCTCGGGTGAAACGGTTAATAGGGGAAATGGATAATGCTGTATAGAACTAAAGTAATAGTAGACGAATTCATGGAGCTATCCAATGACGAGAAGTATGCTTTTCTAGGGCTGTGTCTAGGTGGTGGAGGATATCACACCTATGGTACTAATATCCAACCTAACTTCAGTAAAGCCGAGTGCAAGTTTGTTGACTTTGAAGATTTCTGGATGAAAAAGGCAATTGAAATGGGCTTGGTTGAAGCTAAGCTTACAAGATCATTCGTTGCACTTGGTGTGAAGGGTCAACCTGAATCAACAGAGCACAGGTTTGTGTTAGCCCCTAAAGGCCAATTTATCTTTGACATGTATGACGGTGAGTATGAAATGAGAAGGGAGATGGACAATGGATAAAGCAACACAAGAGTTTTGGATCACACAGGGAATTCCTGCCTCGGGCAAGAACACCTGGGCAGAGCAGATGGTGAAGGATAGTCATATCCCTGCATATTCGTGGATGATCATTGACAGAGATACAATACGCCTTGATTACTGTAAGGATGGTAACATTCATAATTACAAATACACTAAAGCCCGTGAAAAGTCCGTAACAGAAGCACAGGACGGGATGGTGCAAGATGCAATCATTGACGGGTTAAGTGTTGTAGTAGCCGATACAAACCTGAACCCCATGGTTGTGGAGAAGTGGAGACACCTGTCAGCAGACTTTAATCTTCCAATGCGTGTTAAGCAGTTTGATACACCGTTACAGGTATGCTGGAAGCGTAATGAAAGACGTAAAGATCATGTACCTGGTAACGTATTGGTACAGATGGAAAAGAAGCGTAAACAGATGATGGGTGAATACGTACAGGATGTAGAGGCTGAAAAGGATTTACCGGCTTGCATCATTGTAGACATTGATGGTACACTTGCACACATGAAGGGACGTTCAGCTTTTGAATGGCACCGTGTAGGCGAGGATACCATAGATGATATGGTTAGAATGCATATACAGAATGTGTTCTTCGAGGTCGGTATTAAGGTCTTCATCTTCTCAGGGAGAGATAGTGTGTGTAAGCCTGAAACAGAACAGTGGCTTGCAGACCATAGAGTCCCTTACGACAGTCTCACAATGCGACCTACGATGGATGAAGGTGTGCAGGACCCTAAAGATTACGTGGTGAAGATGGATATGTTCAAAGAGCATGTACAGGGTAAGTACATAGTTGATCATGTAATCGATGACCGTGCACAAGTGTGCCGTATGTGGGAGTCTATGGGACTGAAGGTGTGGAACGTAGGTGGGTTTCTCAGTGAGTTCTAATGATGTTGTAATAAAAGCAGAAGTATTTAGGATTATAAGAGCTAACAGTGATAAGTCTTCAAAGACTGTCCTGAAGCTCTTAAAAGAACACCTGCCAGATGTAAGTACAAGGGACTTGCAGGGTTATATTGGACAACTTTACGGAGAGTAATATGAAAGCATTAGTAGTTAATGGGGACAAGTTAATAGAGAGATCCACTGTGGAGTACAGCACCCTAAGTAATCTAGAGTGCTTTAACCTGGATGGGTCAAAGTATATGAAACTGGTATTTGATAACTCAGAACATTGTTACTATGACTTAAACTTAGAGAATTTTTCACTTACAGACCCCTGTGGCCGGGATTACCTAGTCACACCTATTGATAACGTAGTTATACAAATCAAAGGTATCTCATGACTTTCACTCCGTCAAAAGAACAAAAGACTTTACTCTCTAAAGCTATCGAGGATGTTAATATATTGACTAATGCTGTAGCTGGTAGCGGTAAGAGTACATCAATGCGATTGGTGTGCGAAGCGTTACCAGATATGAAAATCCTATATCTAGTCTTTAACAAAAATGCACGGTTTGAAGCAAAGGCCTCATTCCCTTCTAACGTTACCCCCCATACAGGGCACAGTCTTGCATGGTTCCCTTATGGGTGTGACTACCAACATAAGATGCGCAGGCCTAAGGGTAAATATGTGAATGTGGCAGGTACTGCAAGAGAGGTGCAGAAGAAGTATAATGTTAAAGACTTTGCAGGAATCACTAGCAGCGCTGTAGCAAGGCTTGCAATAAATGCTGTGGACTGGTTTCAGACTAGCAGTATGGATGAAATTCCTCAGAAGCTTGTAACTCGTGGAGAGATTGACACAGCTCAACGACTAGCGTACACACGTGCAGAGAAGGCAGCTAAAAAAGCAAGGGTTAAATGCACTGCTGTAAAAGGAAGTATCATTAATGAATATAAGCTAAGGAAAGAGGTTAAACGAGTTGCAGACTTACTATGGAGAGATAGAAAGAATCTTAAGTCTAGTGTAATAATTTCACCGAATACATACCTTAAACTGTTTCAACTTAGTAAGCCCAGGTTAAAGTATGACCTTCTTATCCTTGATGAAGCTCAGGATACTAATGACTCGGTTATTAGCATCGTGAAGATGCAGCAAGAGTGGATGCAAACCCTTATTGTAGGAGATGACGCTCAGGCTATCTATGCATGGAATGGTGCAACGGATGCACTTAAGAAGATCTCTGGTGAGAAGCTGTTACTATCACAGTCATGGAGATTCGGTCCACGTATTGCAAACCTTGCTACTTACGTACTAAACAATGGTATGAAGGTTCTAGGGTACGATAAAATCGATACACAGGTTGGAGAGGTTGACACTAGTAAACCCTACACTCACATATTTAGGACGAATATAGCCCTTATTCGAGAGGGTGTGAGAGAGATGCGTAATGGTAAGAAGGTTAAGATGGAAGCCAGTATAGGACCCTTCTTGAAGATGGTGGACTCTCTAAAGGCTCTTCGTAAGGGTGACCTGGCTAAGGTTAAACACCCTGATATTATTATCTATGAAACGTGGGAAGAGCTTGTGGAGGAAGCTAAAGAGGTTAACGGGGAGATAGGGTTACTAGTACGATTACTTAAACAGCCTGATTGTGAAGAGATACTAGGGCTACTTAGGCAGTACAGAGCCCCCAGTGATTATGATATTCTAATGATCACAGCCCATAAGAGTAAAGGGTCTGAGTGGGAACAGGTGATGCTTGCAGATGACTTCTATGATGTATTAGATTCAGAAGGTGACTATCGTGAACTCCCTATCCCTGAAAGAAACCTGCTGTACGTAGCTTTAACACGTGCTATGCTTATGCTACAACCTAATGAAGTCTTACTTGAAATAGTAAAGGAGAGAAGAAGGGTTGTAATCAAAGAAGAAACTGAGTGTTACGATACCCATACCTTGAACGACATGGATTCTACAACACATGACCTACTACAAGCTGCAAGTGGTATGCTGTCTTCAGATGAAGGACTAAGGTCTGTAGACGCTCTTACTGAACAGGCTTCATACCTGCCAGAGGTGGATCTTGCAGCGCTGAATGGATGCGTTGCAGAAGGGAGAGGTTCACAGTTGAAAGTAATTCGTAAAGAGGATATAATGTTTAAAACTGATGCACAGATTGAAGGGATGTTTAAAGGGATCATACATGGTATGACTAAGAACCTTGAACGGGATTACGACTTGAATGATTACATACATGAGGAAACAGTGTGAATCACAAGAAGAGTAGCAGATGGGGTAGATTCTGGTGTTGGCTTTTAACGGGACATTACTGGAATACAACACAGTCTAATGTGTTGGCCGGTAACGAAATGAACCGGTGTACTAATTGTAATGCCTATGTATCCGGTCCAGGTTGAAATAGTATGGGTAAGGAGGGATAATGAAAGGTATAGTAGAAGTTGATTTGAAAGTCTTAAGAAATCTTCAGAGGGATGCAGAAAGATACAGATTCCTCAGAGATGTGGAGAATTGGGGAGAAGATTCAGGAGATGATTCATGGGATATGTTAACAGACGCATCTGTTTGTGACTTTGATGAAATAGTCGATTCAAGGATTAACAGAGAAGGATATGAAGGGGTATAGGTAAATAATTATGAAATCAAGACAGGACGTGGTAAAGTTAATACAGAAGCAGATGCAGTGTGAAAACATGGACCCCATGAAAGAGAATATGCACTGGCACTATGGGATTTTAGAGTTAAGGGAGCTTATGGATTTCATCTACGAAGGTACCCCTAGTTCAGAAGAATACCTTGTAAAGATATAATAATTAAGGAGAGAAAATGCGATATCTAATGACGTGGATGGGTGTTAGTACAGGAACCTATATGGGAAGAGAGGATGGACACCCTGAAATGAAGAGTCTAATCATCGATAGCCTTGAAAAACTTGTAAGTACGTACCGAGAAAATGCAGAGTACTTCAAGATGGAGCGTGTAGACGTGCATCCTGTCGTGAAAGCTTTGGAGGACTTAGGTGAATAATGTACCATGTACTACACACTACAGAGAGGTAGTGAATGTTTGATAACAGGGTTTTAAATATAAATGGGAAGGGCAAGGACATGCTGAGAGTTAGACAAAAGAGCTGAAGACTTTAGAGAGGAGAATAACATGGTAATAAAGATAATCAATGCAGAACCGGCTAAGGAAGTTGTAAAGCAGACTATTTGCAAGAACTGCGGGGTCACGTTAGAGTACACACCTAACGATGTCAGGAAGCACCGGTCAACGGACTATAGGGGAGGGGTGGATATTTACAAAGTTATCGACTGTGCATCATGCAACCATATGATTCACGTATAAGAGGATTCTCTTTAGGAGAATGAAGATTTAGGTGAGGGCATTCGTGACCACTGGAAAGTGTACATATCGGTGGAAGGGTTTGTATTGGAAAGCATTTATTAATGCCCAGAGAGGTTCGATTCCTCTCCCTCGCTCCATTTTAAGTATAATACTACCGGAGGTAAGAGATATGTACGCAATGACAAATCATAAGTTTTTTGATGAAGATGTTGAAAAAGTGCTCGACGATGCACACCCAAACGTCAGGGAATTGGTGTTAAAAGAATGCGCTCTGCTCATACATAAAGACGATGTAATCGCTCTAGCTAAAGAGTTTGATTTAATCGTCTTTAACAAAGAGTCGGCTTTGGAATGAAGTAATACCGATTGTGCAATTTTAACTTTAACAAGACTGGAGAAGAAAATGAAAGAAGTTAACAAAGATCAGTTCAACGGGTGGCAAAAGTTTCTCGCATCCATGCTGGGCATGTGGCGAATAAATAAAGATTCTGTTGATTTTAAATGGGGCTACTTTGCACCAGGTTACGGCTTCGAGTTTATGTTTAATAGAGGCGGCTATTTCGATCAGCATTGCTCAATTAACGTGTGTATTATTTGGGGAAAGCTAAACGTCAAGCTTCCCTTTAAGACAAAAATAACTGAAAGCTGCGACACTCCAAGGTACGGGATTAAGATACACAACAACACCTTCTGGCTTCATCTGGGCGGAAAAATGAATAGCTGGGAGCAATGTGATTCTAAGTGGATCACCTGGGACTTGCCTTTCCTTACATGGGTTTTTGATTGGCACAGAATGCAACTACCGGATGGAAATTGGGTGAAATACACTTATGAGGATCGCAATAAAGCACACACAGAAAAACACCCCTACACATACGCCTTGCATTCAGGGGTGATCCAGAAAAGAACAGCCACTTGCTACATTGAAGAGCGCCAATGGCGTAGAAAATGGCTACCGTTTATCAAGATGAACAAGCGCGTTATAGATATTTCCTTCAGCGACGAAGTTGGCGAAAGGTCAGGGTCTTGGAAAGGTGGAACTGTTGGTTGCGGCTATGATATGAATAGAGGAGAAACAATAAAAGACTGCCTTGCTAGGATGGAATT
>JQIA01000213.1_pt1 | contig 27011 bp, 37 predicted proteins | sample 811431 | NCBI WGS metagenome assembly JQIA01 (sample SAMN02998118, study PRJNA258478) | marine sediment metagenome | biome: marine; feature: seafloor; material: sediment; isolation source: oil-polluted sediment collected from 3 locations (0.5 km, 0.7 km and 0.9 km)... | place: USA: Gulf of Mexico ...
CAGAAATACAACTCGATCAAAAGAACAATCTTGGAAGGAAGAAGCTGTGATCCTAAGGTTCCTAGTAAAACCGTCAGTCCACTGAAGCTTACTACGACCTTCCTCGATTGGAGCGATACTAATTAGACAATTACTAACCCTTGCTTCATCTTCAAAGGGGTTCGCAGCTTCCTGTATCGCCCCGTCAAGTATTTGGTTCAGTAATTTTACCGCTAATTCTTTTCATTTTGTTGCCACACAGTTTCTGAGTGGAGCATAATCTTCCAAAGTGGCAACCGAAACTATCTTCTCGGAACAGTAAAGTATCGAACTTGCAAATAGCAGAGCTAGCGCAACTAGGTTCCGTTTTCCATACATAAATTTCCGCCTTTGTTATTCTTCTTATATGCGCTAGTTTGATTGCTCTTTTTTAAGTTGATATTTGTTCAATATATCGTCATAAGTGCCATTTCTCTGTATAGCTAACAAACCTTGATTAAAGGCCTTTACAATGACTTCATGATCAGGATTCTTGCGGGAAATAGTAAGGTATAACTTATCCATATAAAGCGGAGCAACAATTTTTAGTTTATTTTGCCAGTCTGAATACTCATTGCTTAGCAAATGATTTAGCGTTAACTTGTTAATAGCCATGAGATCAAGTCTTCCGTGTACGACCATACGTAGACTAGTCACTAAATCGGTAGTTTCTTCCGTTTTGACGTTGTTTTCCGCTAGCAGTAAAGCGGCAATTGAGGCCCTCATAGCACCGATCGTATATAATTCTAGGTCTTTATACGTCGAGAATTCAATATCTAGGTCACGCCTACTTATCAGAACTACCGACTCTACCATCACGAGTTTACTGTAGTTTAAATATTCAACGCGATCCTCAGCGTAAGAGGTTAAGAGCAGTCCGTCGTAGTGTCCATTTTTTGTATTTAACAACGCTCGCTTCCAGGGAACATAGGTTAGTTTAAAGTCATAACCGACTTGTTGAAATGCTGCACGTGTTAGCTCGGTAAATACCCCTCCATTGGGGATTGTATTTGAGCTTAAAGGCGGAGAATCGACAGTGGCAAAACTCAAACTTGGTTCAGCAAGACAGTACCTTGGTGAAAGTAAACTAGTTGCCAGCAATGTAATAACATAGCACTTAAATATAAGTTTACACTTATTTAGAGCACTCATAAGCTGTTGCCTGAATTATTATGGTAACAGTACAGCGTTTGTTAATCCCAGGCCCGTAGTAGATGGGCCTGAGAATACCTTGTTTCCACTGCCAAATAATTGTTAGTTTGCAGTATAGTTCCCCCCCCTTAAAGATGAAAGAAACGGGCGAGTATCAAAAATATGATCAATGCGTCATATTTAACGACTACACTATTGTTTCCAGCAATGAAGGATTTAGGCTATACAGATATTGATGACGAAAAAAACTTTCCTTTTAAAAAGGATTTTTCAATAAAGTTTGATATTGAAATTTATAAATTAAAAAGAAGTGGGGGAATTCAGGAAATTGTTGATCAGTTTATCAAGTGAGAGTCCTTTCTTGCAGAAATATAACCCACCGATGACGTTAACGGCCCCTGCCACATATCTTGAATATACCCGAATGTCTCCTTGGGCTAGTTTTTACCCCTGCGGTTTGATTAAAAAACCTTATGTCAGTCCACAACCCCTTAAGCCTAAATAGTTCAGACTCCTTTGTGTGGCCTGAATGTTTCAAATTAATTGAAATATTGTTTGATAAGTGTTCTTAAATTTTCTAGTTTAATCGGTTTGGTGAGATAGTCATCCATACCGGCCTTCGTAGCTAATTTTTTTCGTTCCGCCATGGCGTGAGCGCTTAGGGCCACAATCAGTTGTTTCGGATTTTCTTTTTTAATAATTTTGCAAGCTTCATAACCGTCCATCTCCGGCATTTCGCAGTCCATCAAAATAAGGTCAAATCGAGATTTGTTTTCGTTAGTGGCAGCAACCGCTTCGACCCCATTACTAGCTAACGCAGGTATTACTCCAAATTTCTTGAGCATACCGATAATAACCATTTGATTAACAACATTGTCTTCAGCGACCAATACTTTCAAGTGAGAGTAATCTTTGAACTCAGTCCCCGTTCTGGTTTTTTTCTTAACCTCTAGTGTTTCTTTTTGAGTCGCGTTCTTTATTGATTCTCTTAGTTGAGTGCGTGAGATGGGTTTTGTTAAAAAAGGAGTGAGAGGGTTACTGTCAGTGTGATCGTATAACCAAATTGTACGTTGACTAGCGGCCACTTCAGGGTAGTAAAATTCGCTATTTATTAGCGTTAATTTGCCGTCCTGTTCGGCGGGAGTAACGCCTTTTTCAGGATGATCAAGGCTAGTGACCTCCATTCCCCATCCCTTGGTGGCCTGTTCTGTAAAATGAACAAAATCACGGTCGCTATCAATAATTATGAGTTTCAAACCTTCAAATAGAGTTTTTTGAGCGGCAATTGACGCGTCTTGATGTGCGTCGACGGTAAACCAAAACTTACTGCCGCTTTTCTCAATTGGCTCGGCGCCAATTGCTCCCCCCATCAATTCAGCTAACTGCTTACTAATAGAGAGACCAAGCCCGGTACCACCATACGTTCGGGAGATACTTTTGTCCGCTTGGGTGAAAGCATTGAAAATGGTTTTCTTTTGCGGCTCACTAATACCTATACCGGTATCGGTAATCGAAAATAGCAATAGGTTCTTGTAGGACTTTACATGAAGATAAATATAGCCTTCGCTGGTGAATTTGTATGCATTTCCAATCATATTAACAATAATCTGACGTATTCGATTGGGATCGCCTCTAAACCTTGAGGGCGTACCGAGCCCAATAGCACTGTAGAGCGGAATTTTCTTTTCCATTGCTTGGATGGTAAATATTTCAGTGGCAGAAGTAATGAGTTCTTCAAGATCGATATCAATAATTTCTATTTCGATTTTATGCGCTTTGAGTTTTGAATAGTCCAGAATGTCATTGATAACCCCAAGCAGTGCTTGACCCGAATAGTTAATAGTGCTGACGTATTCCTTTTGCTCTTTTGACAGCTCGGTTTGGCTTAATAGTTCACTCATGCCAATAACACCGTTGAGAGGCGTACGGATTTCATGACTCATCATGGCAAGGAATTCACTTTTTGCGCTACTATCGCGTCTAGCAATTTCAGCTTCTCTGTCGGCCCTCAACTGTTCAAGTTTACTTTTAAGCAAATCCTCTTTTGCCTTGTGTAGTGTTTTATGATGCTCGATTTGCTCGTGTGTATGCTGTTCTATGAGTCGCTCCCGTTCCTGGTAATAATTTACTTTACTGACTAGCTCACTCGGGGAAATTTGTATATCGGTTAATATCTTTGAGTAAAGCTCTTTAAGTTGCCTTTTTTCATCTTCCGAAAAAAGTCCACTATTTTTCACTGCGTGATGAGCGGCAGCGGAACCAATGTGCCCAGAAAGAACCCTCTCTACATGACTCTGTAAGGTATAGAGTTCGAAAAGATTGACCTGAGCATGATCGATGTTTTTGGCAAACGTAGCGCAACACTCGCTGGCCTGAACTCTGGGTAGGTAATCGAAAAACAATTGATGAACTCTTTTGAGCTTTTCTTGGTAGCTTATATTTTTTTCTAGTTTTTCCAGTGGCCTAATATCTTTTTGATAGGCTTGAAAGAACTCATCAGTAAGTTGTTTCTCTTCAGCGCTGGGTTGTTTTAGGAGCGAAAAGAAACAAAATCCCAGTGAATTCAGGGTGAGAGACCAAAACGTTGCATGAGTAACAGGGTCAAGATTGTTTAGACCAAATAGGGCTTCGGGTTTGAGCCAGGCTACGTGCCATAGACCATCGGTAATAATATGATGCGGAAGCCAGCCACTATGAACAAATGCTGGCACAATCATAGTGTAAGCCCAGATACCAAAACCTATTCCTAAACCGGCGATTGCCCCCTTCAATGTACCTTTGCGCCAGAAAAGACCGCCTATAACGATGGGCGCAAATTGTGAAATGGCAACGAACGACATGATCCCCATATTCAAAAGCATGAATGAATCGCCCATTGCATGTTCAAAACCAAATCCACAGAGAATAATGAGTGCAACGGCAAGCCACCGTATTTGAAGAAGATAGCGCCGCAAGAAATATGCGCGGCTAGTATATTCAATCAAGGGCATGATGAGATGATTTGATATCATTACGGATATGGCCATGGCGCTCACCATAATCATACCAGTAGCTGCCGAAAAACCGCCCAGATAAGTCAATGCCGTCAGCCAGGCGTGCCCTGCATCCAACGGTAGCAGTAAAACGAAGGTATCGGCCTGGTGTAGTGGGTAACCAAGCAGTATACCCGCTGCGGCTATCGGAATAATGAAGATATTGATAGCAATGAGGTATAGCGGAAACAACCAGCGAGCAGTTTCAACTTGTTCATCTGTTGAGTTTTCAACCACCGTCACCTGAAATTGTCTAGGCAGGAAAAAAATCGCACACATCGCGATTACGGTCATGGATATCCAGCGTAAAGGCTCAGGTGGTGCCTGCAGATTTTGTAGCGCGATATTATTTTCGGATTGTTCAATGCTCTGAAACAACGCCTGAGGACTATCAAACAATGAAAAACACACGAATAGTCCGACCAAAACTAAAGCGAGTAATTTTGTTACACTCTCTACAGCGAGTACCAAAACAATACCTGGATGGCGTTCTGTCGGATCAAGTTTTCTGACCCCAAACATAATAGTAAAAAAGGTTAAGAAGCAAACAAACAACAGACCAACATTTGTGCGCGTATCACTTTGAATTTCCGGGGAAACGTTCGTTGCTAAAAAAAATGTCGATAGTATCGCTTTAATCTGCAAGCCAATATAGGGCAGTATACCGATCAAACAGATGACTGTGACCATTGCGGCTATTAGTTGCGAACGCATGAAACGAGCGGAGATGAGGTCGGCAATGCTGGTTACATGATAGCGGTCTTTTATATTTATCATTCGTTTGAGGGTTATCGCGCCGAAAGCAAAAGCCAGCGATGGCCCAATATAGATTGCGAGATAGGTGAAACCCGCTTGAGTGGCATAACCCACGCTGCCATAGTAGGTCCAGGATGTGCAGTAAACCCCAATGGCTAGTGCATAAATATATGGATTTGAATGAAGACTTAAGCGGCGTTCGCCAAATGATGCGATAGCAAACAGTATCACGCCATAGGCAAAGATGATGCCCAGAAGTTCGAGGGAGCTAAACATCTTGCGTTGGGTTTTTTGATGATTTTGTTTTGTATGTGGCTACCTTATGCATCAGTAGTGGAACCAGTAGCCACATTAAATAAAAATGTAGAAAGAGCGAAGATGTTGTCTTCTCAGAATCACTGAATATAGGCCAGCTTAGAACGCAAAAAAACAAAATGGCTAATAACAGTTGCACTTCTACTTCACTACTTAAGACTTTTATTAGCTTGTCCATAAGTTGAGACCTTACTATGAATGCGACTTTTCTGTATTTCCCTCAGCCTCGCTTATTGGCAGTCAGTCCTATCAACCTGATAGCCTTTGGTTAACTTTTAGTATAGTGGAATATTGTGGTTTAAGGCGCAGCGCGGAAGATATTAGATGAAATTGAGTGGGATTAAAGGGCAGGGTAGTTGATGTCAAGTTAATTCAATAGGCTTCAAGGGTACCACTAACGATTTTCTTCTCTTTTGTTCTGATGGAAATATTGCTCCAACATCACCGCCAGTACACCTGTGCTTATAGGTTTGGTTAAATAGTCATCCATTCCGCTATTTAGAGCCACGGCTTTGTCCTGTTCCGAGGCGTGGGCACTTAAACCTACAATCAGACCACGGTCGCTACCCTGTTTCTTTTCATGTTCTCGAACTCTGCGGGTTGCCTCATAGCCGTCCATTACCGGCATTTCGCAATCCATCAAGACCAGATCAAAGTGCAAAGGGGTCTCGCAAATCATATCAACAGCCTCCGTACCATTAATAACAAAAAGCGGAACAATAGAAAATTTGGATAGCAAACCTTTTACCACCATACTGTTAACCGAATTGTCTTCAGCAACAAGTACATTTAAGTCTTCATAGTTTGCGTAGGTCTTAGTTTCGACCTTATTAGTCAAAACTGATTTTTCGATTTCTGAGAGAACCAATTCACTCAAAATGCAGTTCAGGGCACTATAGGAGAACGGTTTCTCCAATACCCTGTCTACGCCAAGCTCCCGAGTGGCATTTCCTAAGGGGCCTTCAGGTGTAAAGCGTTGATTGCTAAGTATGATAACGGACGGAGCTGTATTACCAGGATCTTTAATACCATAGTGATTTCGAATCCATTCCAGCATGCTGAGCCCACTTCCATCTGACAGGCACGCGTTTATCATCAGAAGGTCGTATTGCTTATCAGGCGGCAGCCCCGAGATCCATTTTTTACAAGCGTCAATACTACCTATCTTGTCGACTTGAAATCCCCAACTGCTTAGGGCTGGCACCAGGGACTGAGTGAAGCTTCTGTCACTATCGAGTAGTAGTATGCGATGATTAAAAACAGGCTCTCCAAAGATTTTTGCCTTCTCTTCACTCTTGATAAGAGGGATGTCAAACCAGAATGTAGCGCCTTTACCCGGTTCGCTGATAACGCCTATCTCACCTTTCATTAACTCTAACAACTGCTTACAGATCGCCAGACCTAATCCAGTTCCTCCGTATTGGCGTGAAGTCGAGCTGTCTGCTTGAGTGAAAGCACTAAAGAGCTTTTTTTGCTGTTCTTGCGAAATGCCTATACCGCTATCCTGAATTTCTATTCTGATTTTTGGGTAGCCTGCTTCAGAGCCACTAACTGCGTCATGGTCCAGCTGCTTTATGGCTAGTTTAATCTCCCCCTCTTTTGTGAATTTAAAGGCGTTACCCATTAGGTTGGTGATGACTTGCCTTAATCTAACCGGGTCACTATGTATCGATAAAGGGAGTAATGGATCAATATCAACAATGAACGGTAGGTCTTGATCTATGGATCTGAGTGCGAAGATTTCAATACAGCTATCGATCAACGGCAGTAGTTCGACAACAACAGATTCTATATTCAACTTTTTCTCCGCAATTTTGGAGAAGTCCAGTACATCATTAATAATACTCAACAAGGTTTGCCCCGAATCGTGCACAACATCGATATAGTGCTGCTGCGTTCTATCAAGGGATGTATCCTTCAGCAGCTCAGTCATGCCTAAAACACCATTCATCGGGGTCCGTATTTCATGGCTCATAATGGCTAAAAAATGACTTTTTGCACGACTTTCTGCATTCGCTGCAACCACCTTCTGTTCCGCCAACGCCTTCTGCAACTCGGCATGTTTCACTGGGTCAGCAAACTGTTTACTGAGCCAGACAATAACCATTGTTGAGAAAATCATCAAAATGGTCACTAAAGAGCTGATAACTACTACGCCGTCGCGCATAACGGCTTCACGATTTTCAGTGGAAAACCCTATACTCACCACACCGGAAATCTTTTGCTTATAACCACTATAGAAAGGGAGAGATATCTCCATTTCATAACCGTTTTTAGTTTGAGTATTTCGAATAATACGCTCTTCAGAACCATCGATGAGTGGCAGAAGAATTGAGTTTGTATCGGTGGCGACCTTGGTACCGGTAAAACGACTATTACTATGAGCGACAATATTTCCACCCATATCGGTGACACGAATGAAATTAATACCGGGAAGCTGTTTACTGACATCTTCTACTAAAAGGCGAGTATGGTACTTACCTGAAAAACTGATCCGGTCTACCGCATCCCTCATCAATACGCTCACCATGGTTGCCAGCTGCTCTTCGCTTTTAGTGGTCGCCTGCTTAAAATAAAAAACAGAGGTTACCATCACTGCAATCATCAGTACCAAGACCAATGAACAAAAGGCCAGACTCAAAGCCCGATCAAATCGCTTCGGTTTAACGCGTTGTAAAAGACGCTTAAGCAACATGGCTATTCAAATTCTTTTATAAGGTTGCCCCACGTTGGCTCTTTACTATGCCATGGTTTGATAAAATTATCAGGAATAGGCCCTTCCCACCCAGGATACCCCCCTAAAGTTCCCCGGGTAATGGGATAAACAGGAAGAAGCAGATGGTGAGCCACAGCGTTGCCGTTAAGATGATCTGCTGCAACCATCATTGCCTGACTTCCCATTGGACCACAAAACTGTGCCGAATCAATATGAGTGAGTTTCTGCTGTTGAATATTTCTAATAGAGTCTGGGTCTCCATCAATGGTGGCCACAACAATTTCACTTCGCCCCGCGTCGGCCATAACCTTGACGACATTTAAGCCTCCGCCATCATTGACTGTAAAAATAACATCTACACTCTGTTTCTCTGGAAAATCCCGCAGTATAGCTTCACCCGCCGCCTTACCGGATATTGGCTCAACAGCCTGATAAGTTTTCAAAATATTGAAAGGCCGCTGATAATCCCTCAAAGCATCAAGAAAGCCATTTAATCGCTCTACCGTAGATGAAACATGGGGTACTCTACTAAAATCAGATTGATCGGGCGATCAATGGTGGAGAAGTGATCAGCAATATATTCCCCATTGTAATATCCTGCCTGATAGTTGTCAGATGTAACATAAGAGACCAACTCCCCTTGGCTGATATACTGATCGTAGGCGACCACCGGAATCCCTTTTCGATTGGCCTCAATAAGCGGCTTTGATAGAGCTGCATTATCGGTTGGCTGAACGATAATTAGATCGACACTATGGTCGATCAACTCATACATCTGCCTGATTTGATTCTCAATACCGTCATTACCATCACCAGCCACACGGGTGAGAAGCTCATATTGATGAATTCCTTTCTGACTTAGTTGTTTCGCAGTACTTTCAACCCCTTGACTCATATAGACCTGACAAGGGATATTCTCCGACCAGTAAAGAACTCCGATACGATAGGCCTCAGCGCTTACAGTCAGCGGGCAAGATAAAACAGCAAAGGCCAATATCCTGTAATTAACCCAACAATTTACCCAATACCTAGCCAATTTTGTCATTGTACCCCCCTCTTCATTTTTATGATTATAGGACATTTTGATAGGGGAGGCACCCTGGATGAATAGTCTGTATTGTGGGTGAAAGATGTAGAGCAGATATTTTTCAACAGTTGAAAAATGCTGTATTGGCGATGCTTATCAACAGATTGTGTGGATAACTCTGTGGAAACTGACGGCAACGCCACATACATCAAATGCGAATTCGAGTTGACTGATATTTGTACAAAGCAAATCTATCTGCACTCATTGTATTGGCAGTAAAGTTCAGTAATTGATTTATAACAACCAAGAGTTCCTTCATAAGGTTTTGAGGCTAACTCGATAGCTTTATGAATATAGATCCAATTTTGATCAGATTTTGGCAACCGAGGGCATAAAGTCTCTGGATCTAACCATGCAGGGTCCATGTCTTTAAGCTCGCCACTGGATTTAAGGTGCTGCATCGAAAAATGCATGCTAACTAGTGAAGTAATTTGGTACTTGAGTTCGGGGGGCATATCATCCTCTGAAAATTAATCATCCTAAATTCAACCCTAGTACAAATATGGCGGCCTGCCAAGAATCGGCTTTTACTAAACGGGAGTGCATTACATGGTGGGTTCAACTGGTCGATGCAATACATTGGTTAAATCTATCAGCTGGTGTCTTTGCCCTGATGTCACCTCCAACATTAAATCAAACACGGTACCACGGCGTCTTCGCCTCTAATAGTAAGCTCAGGTCTCTGATTAACAAGCCTTACAACATTTCGCTCGTCAAGTTTACAAGCATTGATCGATACAATTGCTCAATTGCAGCTTTAGGTTTTGATGCAAATTCTGGAAAAAATGTAGATATCATCTAAAATATAATTCACCGTCCTAAAGGTTTTATTGCTTAAAATATCAGCTATGGCTGAGAGGTTTTTTCAATATGAAGAGGATGATTTTAAGCCTATTACTTATTTTTTTATTCTCCGTTTCTTGTAGTAAAGAGGAGCCGGCTATAGATGTTTCCGATAAAATTCACCATAAAGTTGAAAATATTCAGTAATTTAAAAAAAAGAACAATCAATCAAGGTCTCCAGGCTATTGAAGAGTCATTTTCTGAACATTTGGCAACCGCCTATTGGACTATTGATTTTGAATCTATAGACGGAATACTGAAGGGGATTCTTTCACAGAATTCGATTATAGGTATTAAAATTAATAATCCCAAGGGGAATTAAAGTATGAAAAAGGTGATGTTAATCCTACTAACAGTAGCAATATTTACGAAAATTGGTTAAATCAAAAATATGAATACCGTTTCCCTCTCCGTTATGTTCGTATTAAAGACCAGCCACTAGAGGATATTGCCTACGTTACTGTCTATACAAATAATAGTGTCATCTTTGATCTTATTATCTACGGCCTTGTTCTCATCGTCATTAATTCAGTGATAAAAACCTTTATTCTTTTGTTCATCATGATCTATTATTTTTAATAAAGTATTGCAAAACCCGATGCTCGAATTAACCAAAAAGTTGAATGAGTTAGATTTAAATAATCTAAAAGAAGTGTCTTTTGATCACGGTACCGGCAGTGAATTTCTCACATTGAAAAATGCATTTAACTATTTTATTAATAATATCATCGATAAAAATGAACAAGTAAAAAAATCAGTTATTGATGTTAAAGATAAGAATAAAAAATTACTTGCGTACCAAAACAAACTGGAGGGATAGTGCGGATACAATTCTACTAACTTATGCGTTATGCACCATTCCAGATTGGCAGCAAGCGCTTGAAGAGATGCGTAGAGTTTTAAAACCTCAAGGCACGCTTATATTTTGTGAACATGGTGAAGCACCTGATGAAAATATTAGGCGGTGGCAACAACGGATAAACCCGGTATGGAAAAAACTAGCGGGAGGCTGTAATTTAAATCGACCAATACCAGGTATGCTCACTGAATCAGGGTTCAAGATAGAAAAAATTGAAACCCAGTATTTACCATCAACACCCAAGGTTGCTGGCTTTAACTATTGGGGTGTAAGCAGTTTAGCTTGACTCTCACTCGTTCTGCATGTGCTTTCGCTCTCTGGTTTCATCAATTAACTGTTTTAACCAATACATGTATGGTGTTCCCCCTGTCCCTCTTGGGTCAGTCACATGTTTATTTATATATTCCACCGCCCAGTTAAAATGCACCTCTCTAAACTGAGCCATCAGTTCCAAAACCTGATCAAACAACTCTGGTGCTGCAAGCGGTTTAAGGTCAGGTAAACGAGCAGTGTTGGCAATAAAATCCCTATGGCTTGGCGGCATGTATTGGCGAATCTCACGCAAGTGATCAACTAGAATAGACTGTTTGTGCTCAATTTTAAGCAACTGTATTAATACCGGCATAATAGAGCTCTGCGCACCCGTTTCACCCCGATACGTCATTGCTTGGAGCTTAACTCCCTGATATTCAATATTTTCAAAAAAGCCTATATATGGTCGAAACAATTTAAAATAAAGTTGCGGAGACATGCGTTCGGGGATACGTTTCAGTACACGTAACTGCTGTGCTAAACAGTCTGCAATATTTATTAATTGAGTGTTTATCGTATCAATATTTAATTTTTTTTTGTTTCTAATTTCTTTGTTAAAAATCTCAACGGCCGATAATAAAGTTGCCGCTTGGGCCTCTATTTCTATATGAACCAAAATAAACCAGTGCTCATCATACAAATGTACAAAATTTTGAATGGTATCTATATTGCCCAGCACAATACCTTGGGTTTTATCAAAACGTTTCCAATTATAAAGTGCATATCCTGCATAATTTAAAATGGGTGGCACAGCTAATAGTTTTGCGATTTTTGTTAAAGGTACAGCCAAATTTGCTGGCAGGGTAAAAACCGCTGGCTGCCCGACTTGATGAATATAAGCCGAGGCTAGAAAGGATATTCTCACGAAATATAGTCTAAGTTCGGGAAGAAACTCTGGGAGGGGGAGATTATTAGGCCATTCGGGAAGAGTTAACGACTGAGCATAATGACGAAAATCTGTTTCTAACAATCTGCTGGGTATATCACGTCCTATTGTATCCAGTATGCTAAATTCACTCCCAGGGCTAAACTGCACTAATGGGTCTAGTGCTGGCAAAAAACCTCTATTTGAAAAAGAGTCCTGTAATTCTTTCACCTAAATACACCTAACGTTAAACAACTATCCAATCATTTTAAGTATAGGTGGTTATTTTAAATCATGAGTTACTCTAAAAAAATACTTATAAGTCATATATCGTGTTAGGACTTGTAAGATAGGTTGTTGTTTGGTTACTAAGTCTGTTTTGTTCAGCTGCATAGTTTTCAACTATCCTTAATTAAAGCTAGTTGACGAAATTTTGAGGTTATCATGTTATGAAACCTAACCTGACCCATTTGGCACTCCATGTTGAAAACCTTGATGATTGTGTTCAGTTTTACCAAAAATATTGCCAAATGCGTGTGATTCACGAAAGAGAAAAGCGTAACAATCGAGTGATCTGGATAGCTGAAGACGGTAGAGAGCACCAGTTTGTTATGGTGCTACTGGGTGGAGGAACTCGTTACAAACCATTGGATACTGATTTTAGCCACTTGGGCTTTGCTGTAGAAAGTAAAGCGGAAGTTGATCGAATTGCTTGTGAAGCAAAGCAAGAGGGGGTTCTAGTATGGAAGCCCGTTCAGGAACCTTACCCTGTGGGTTATTATTGCGGTTTGATAGACCCAAATGGAACTTATGTTGAATTCAGTTATGGTCAACCATTAGGACCAGGGTCTGAAAAAATGCAACTTCAAACCAACGATACATAATACCGACGAGGAGTACAAAACTATCTCGTAAATCACCCCGTTTATTTACATATACAGTATATGTCCTATGATGAATACAACCATTGGATTGGTTATTATTTAATCAACCCTATCGGCTAAAATTGTAGCTGCTATTCCCGGTTTTAGGAGTGAACAATATGTCTAAGCAAGCAGGCACTGATCATCCCATACATGAATTAATCGCGTCACGTTGGAGTCCCTATGGTTTTTCAAATTGTACGGTTTCCAAGGAAAATTTACTTTCGTTATTTGAAGCGGCTCGTTGGGCTCCATCTTCTTACAATGAGCAGCCCTGGAGCTATATTGTCGCCACAAAAGACGAGCCGGAAGAGTATGAGAAATTACTATCTTGCTTAGTTGATGGCAACCAATCTTGGGCCAATACTGCGCCAGTGTTAGCTTTGGGTGTAGTCAGTTTGAAATTTGCTCGCAATAATACCCCAAACGCTGCCGCTATACACGACCTAGGTCTAGCAGCGGGTAATCTCCTTTTTGAAGCGAGCGCGAGGGGGTTGTATGTCCACCAGATGATTGGAATTCTACCCGATAAAGCGCGCGAAATTTATGAGATTCCTGATGGGGTTGAGGCTAAAACAGGACTGGCCATAGGTTACGCAGCTGACCCTAGTACTCTCTCAGACCCATTTAAAGAACGCGATCAAGCGCCTCGTCAGCGTAAACCACTTCAGGCGTTTGTGTTTAGTAGCAAATGGGGAACAACCTCCAGCCTGGTATCATAGAACCCAGAGTGTGCTTAGGCCAAAGGCTCAGAAAGTCTGAATTTATCTATAATTCATTTTTTTGGTGAACATTATGGCAAGTATACCCTCTAAACAATATCTTAAGATTAAAGAGCGTCACCCCCATTTTATGAGTGCCGTTGAGGCACTTGGAAAAAGCACTAAAGAAGCAGGCCCATTAGCCGAAAAAACAACGCAATTAATTCAGTTGGCAGCAGCGGCAGCCATTCACTCTGAGGGAGCAGTCCACAGCCACACAAAGAGGGCTATTGAGGCCGGAGCAAGTGTAGATGATATTTATCATGCCCTAATTCTTCTAACCAGTACAATCGGTTTCCCTAGTGTAGTCGCGGCATTAAGTTGGGTCGACGATATAGTGCAGGGGAGTATATAGAAATAGAAAGGGAAAGAGATAGAAGGTGTTGTTATGCGTCAAAATGTTGCACAGAAGCTTCTCAGTACTCATCTACTGGAAGGACAGTTATTACCTGGTAGTGAAATAGCCTTAAAAATCGACCAGACATTAGCTCAGGATGCGACAGGAACCATGGTCATGCTTGAACTGGAAGCCATGGGGATTAAGCGAGTAAAAACCGAACTATCAGCTCAATATATTGACCATAATTTATTGCAAACAGATTTTAAAAACCCCGATGATCATCTATTTCTTCGTAGTGCTTGCAACAAATTTGGCGTTTGGTACAGCCCGCCAGGTAACGGTATTAGCCATCCTGTTCATATGGAGAAATTTGGCGTTCCCGGAAAGACATTACTAGGGTCAGACAGCCATAGTTGTGCGGCAGGATCGTTAGGGATGCTTGGTATGGGGGCGGGCGGGCTTGAGGTCGCTATGGCCATGGCGGGGGAACCTTTCTATCTTAAAATGCCAAAAATATGGGGCATTCAACTCACTGGCGCGTTACCTGACTGGGTTAGTGCCAAAGACATTATTTTGGAGATGTTAAGGCGATACGGCGTCAGTGGCGGAGTGGGAAAAATTATTGAGTATTATGGATCAGGGTTAGCCGTGTTAACGGCGATGGATCGCCATGTTTTAGCCAATATGGGGGCGGAGCTAGGCGCAACGAGCACGGTATTTACATCAGACCAAGCCGTGAAGCGTTTTTTACAGACGCAAGGGCGAGCCTCTGCATGGACTGAAATTATTGCCGATGAAGGGGCGACATACGATGAAGAGGACAGCATTAACCTGTCAGAATTGGAGCCATTGATCGCCTGTCCCAGTAGTCCTGGTAATGTCGTACCCGTAAAAGAAGTGGCCGGGCGGGAAATTTATCAGGCATATATTGGTTCATCGGCTAATCCAGCGCTTCGGGATTTTGCTATCGTAAGTCTAATGATGGAGGGTAGGTTGGTTCATGACCAGGTGTCATTGGATATCAACCCTAGCTCTAGGCAGGTATTGGAAAATCTTATTGAATTGGGACTGCTGGAAAAGCTGATACATAGTGGTGCCCGCTTACACCAAACAGGCTGCAATGGCTGCATTGGTATGGGGCAAGCCCCAGCGACAGGGAAGATCAGCTTGCGTACAGTTCCACGCAACTTTCCGGGACGCTCAGGAACTAAAGAGGATCAGGTATATCTCTGTAGCCCTGAAACAGCCTGTGCATCTGCACTGACCGGAGTAATTACCGACCCTCGTAATTTGGATATGGATTACCCTCGATTTAAAGAACCAGAAACTATTCTTCTCAATACAAGCATGTGTAAGGCACCCAGTGAAATTATTGCTATTGATTCCAATATCCAGTTAGAAATTGGCCCAAACATTAAACCATTACCGATTTTTGATCCTCTTCCAGAAGATATAGAGGGCTTAGTATTATTAAAACTTGGTGATGATGTCTCTACTGATGAGATAATGCCAGCAGGCGCCGATGTTTTGCCCTTACGAAGTAATATTCCTGCAATCAGCGCGTTTGTGTTCAGTCGTGTTGATGAAACTTATTATGAGCGGGCGATGGCCTGCAAAGAGCAAGGTTCGTTTGTTGTAGGCGGCTTTAATTATGGGCAAGGTTCAAGTAGAGAGCACGCAGCATTAGGGCCACGTTATCTTGGGTTAAAAGCGGTTATAGCCAAGAGCTTTGCGCGGATTCATTGGCAGAATCTTATTAATTTCGGCATTTTACCATTAACGTTCATGAATCCTGACGATTTTGAACAGATTCAACAAGGTGATACCGTAGTAATTGAAGGCATTAGGGAGGCTATTCAGCAACAGGAAAACATTACCTTGATTAATAAGACCCGAAAGGAACGCTACCCGTTGGAAAATAAATTAACATCAAGGCAGGTTAAAATGGTATTGGCAGGTAGCCTCATCAACATGGTCAAAAATCGTGGTTAGTGTCGCAGCCCAAGTTATTATACCCCAGACTACCATAGCCCCAACTCAAACTTTGCTGCTTCAGAGATCATTTCATGACTCCAAGGTGGGTCATAAACGATCTTTACATCCACTGAGTCTACATTGGTAACCGTTAGGACTCTTTGTTTTACTTCCTCAGCTAAAATATTTCCCATACCACAACCAACCGATGTTAGTGTCATTATGATACCTATGGCATTGTTGTTATTGGGTAATTTAAAACAATCTATTTGATAAACCAGCCCCAGATCCACAATATTGATGGGAATCTCAGGGTCATAACAGGTTTTCAGTACGGCTAAGACTTGGTCTTGATTTACATCACCATGTTCTGTTGTATCTGTGTTTTGTACTTTTTTTAGGGGAGGGGCTTTACCTAATGCATCAGCATCTTTGCCAGCGATACGTAATAGTCGTCCTTTATCATTAACGGTAAAGCTGTCGCCTAATGCTTGTGTAATCGTTACGTCGTTACCCTTGCTTAATATGCAGGCCATACCTGCTGGTATGGATATAGCCTCGCAGTCTCGTAACACGGTCACATGTTCAAATTCTCTAATCATCTGTTTTCGCGAGATGTATCACGCCTCTTTATGGCTTTAGGCGGCCCACGCTTTGTAGCCTTTAGCCTCCAGTTCAAGTGCCAGTTCCGGTCCTGCCGTTTGAACAATCCGTCCATTCATAAAAATATGTACATAGTCTGGCTTAATGTAATTCAATAACCGTTGGTAGTGGGTGATTAGAATAAGGGCGCCTTTCTGATCTTTAAGAGTATCCGTTCGGTAGGCATTAACACCTTCTGCCACAACCTTCAACGCATCGATATCTAGGCCAGAATCAGTTTCATCAAGGATGGCCAGTTTAGGTTCTAGTACCAACATTTGTAGAATTTCGTTGCGTTTTTTCTCCCCGCCGGAGAACCCTTCGTTAACGGCTCGATGAAGTAGCTTTTCGTCACCGCCTATTTGCTTCACTTTCGCCTTAACATGCCGTATAAAATCAACGGCATTCAGTTCATCGAGTCCACGATATTTTCGTAGGCTATTAACCGCTGTTTTTAAAAACTGCATGTTGGTAACACCTGGAATTTCTATCGGGTATTGAAAAGCCATGAAAATACCTTTACAAGCTCGTTCATGTGCCGAAAGTGATAATAGGTCATGACCGTCATATTCGATTTCACCGTTGTCGACGTTATAGTCTTTGTTACCAATCAAAACATGGGCTAATGTACTCTTGCCTGAGCCATTAGGCCCCATAACCGCGTGAACCTCGCCTTGTTTAACATCCAAATTGAGGCCTTTTAAAATTTCATTGCCATCGATGCTTGCGAATAACCGTCTGATTCTCAATATACGCTCGGTTTTCATAAAAGAAACTCCTTAGCCAATACACCCTTCCAGGCTAACTTCCATCAGAGCTTGTGCTTCCACTGCAAACTCCATTGGCAATTTCCTAAAGACTTGCTTACAAAAACCAGTGATAATCATTGAAATCGCGTCTTCTTCTGGAATACCTCGCTGCACACAATATAGGAGCTGCTCGTCACTGATTTTTGATGTGGTAGCCTCGTGCTCAACTTTGACTGAAGCGTGTTTTGCCTCAATATAGGGAAAAGTATGGGCTGAACTCCTGTCTCCAAGCAACAGTGAGTCACATTGACTATGATTACGCGCATTCACCGCCCTTTTACCCATACGAACCAAACCACGATAGGTATTAGATCCATGACCGGCGGAAATGCCCTTAGAAAGAATCGTGCTGGAGGTATTCTTACCGATATGAATCATTTTAGTGCCGGTATCGGCTTGTTGGTAGTTGTTGGTCAAAGCAACGGAGTAAAACTCACCCACTGAGTCATCACCTTTTAAAATGACACTGGGGTATTTCCAGGTAATTGCTGAACCCGTTTCCACCTGAGTCCAGGAAATTTTCGAGCGGGCGCCTCTGCATGACCCCCGCTTGGTGACAAAATTGTAAATACCGCCTTTGCCGTCCTTGTCGCCTGGGTACCAGTTTTGTACTGTAGAGTATTTGATTTCGGCATCGTCTAAGGTAATAAGCTCAACGACGGCTGCATGTAGTTGATGCTCGTCACGCATCGGGGCGGTGCAACCCTCTAGATAACTGACGTAACTACCTTCATCTGCAATAATTAAGGTTCGTTCAAACTGCCCTGTATTAGCGGCATTAATACGAAAGTAGGTGGACAGTTCCATCGGGCAGCGAACGCCCTTTGGAATATAGCAAAAAGAGCCATCACTAAATACGGTGGCGTTTAAGGCAGCATAGAAATTGTCAGTATACGATACCACTGTTCCCAAGTATTTTCGTATTAGTTCGGGGTGTTTTTGTACGGCTTCAGAAAACGGGCAGAAGATAATACCATCCTTGGCTAACTCTTCTTTAAAGGTGGTAGCAACCGATACGCTGTCAAATACAGCATCCACTGCGACAGTTGCGCCTTTTACCCCGGCTAATAAGGCTTGTTCGTGAAGTGGTATGCCTAACTTTGCATAAGTTTGAAGAATTTTAGGGTCAACGTCCTCTAAGCTTTCAGGTCCGTTTCCTGAATCATTGGCACTAAACTTTTTGGGCGCGGCATAATAGACAATCGCATCATAATCAATGGGGGGGTAATGAACCATCGACCACGTAGGCACTTCGAGTGTTAACCAATGGCGATACGCTTTTAGTCGCCACTCAAGCATAAACTCAGGTTCGTTTTTTTTTGCTGAAATAAGTCGTACAACCTCTTCGCTTAAGCCTGGATTGATACTGTCTTCTTCTATATCAGTCACAAACCCATGCTGGTACTCACCAGCAACGAAGCGCTCTAAATTTTGTGCATGCGCGGTCATAAATTACCCTCCCTTCATATTAGTAATATAGTCCTTTATAGAGGAGATAGCTCCGTTTAGCCTCAGACTTTATCGTCATAAAACAGAGTTACTCAGGCCTGAATGCAATAGGGTGTATTAACTGATTCTGACACCCATACGGTGTGGCCCCCAATTACCAGGGTGATCTTCAAATAACCCAGGTAATTCTGTGCTGCACTTATTACAACAGTGCTGACCATCCAAGTTCCATTCACCCAGTTGATACCAGTCTCGCTCAATCAAACGTTGACCACAGTGATGACAGTATGTGCTACTTCCGGCAGTATCATGGACGTTTCCGGTATAGGCATATCGAATTCCATTTGCTATTGCGATTTCCCTTGCTCGAGTTAATGTAGAGGGTGGTGTGTGGGGTTTATCTAGCATTTTCCAGTCAGGGTGAAACGCAGTGAAGTGCATTGGAATATCAGGCCCAAGATTGTTGATGACCCATTTTGTCATCTCATCAATCTCTTTATCTGAATCATTTTCATCGGGAATCAATAGCGTGGTGATTTCGAACCAGACGTCCGTTTCATGCTTTAGATATACCAATGTATTTAAAACATCGTTTAAGTGTGCACCACAAATTTTTAAATAAAATTTCTCTGTAAAGCCTTTTAGGTCAACATTGGCTGCATCGATGTATTTATAGAGTTCTTTGCGTGGTTCTTCACATATATAGCCTGCGGTAACAGCAATGCTCTTGATATCTAACTTCCTGCACTCTTTGGCAACATCAATCGCGTACTCCATAAAAATCACAGGGTCATTATAAGTGTAAGCAATGCCTCTGCATCCCAATTCCTGTGCGGTCAACGCCAGCTTTTCTGGCATCGCACTGTCAGCCAGTGTATCCATTTCTCTTGATTTACTCATGTCCCAGTTCTGACAGAATTTACAGGCCAGATTACAGCCTGCCGTTCCGAATGAAAGAATGGGGGTTCCAGGAAGGAAATGGTTAAGGGGTTTTTTCTCTACGGGATCAATACAAAAACCAGATGAACGACCATAGGTTTTTAAGACAACAGCATCACCCTCACGCGCTCTGACAAAACAGAGGCCTTGCTGTCCTTCTCTTAGCTTGCAGGCTCTTGGACAGATATCACATTGAATGCGGCCATCATCAAGCTTATGCCAATAATGAGTAGGAAAGCTTGCAGGAGGAGTTATTAGAGTACCCATTAGTATCTCCACAACGGGTTAGCTGCTTCATAAAGGTAACGTTTATTATCTTAACACTTTAATTGTTAAATTTGTTTAATAAATGATCAGCTGGAGACATCTTCAATGATAATACAGGTAAGTTAGGGAGCAGCGTCTAATTGGGTTAAATCACCGCAGATCATTTCAATACTGGCCATAAATTCCTCCTGGGGGGCATTTAGTATCTAGTATTTAGTATTACATAAAATTACTTTTTTGCTCTGAAATACCCATATCCTAACTATACTGATGTGACCATTCGCTGAAGGAACAAAGGTGGTTACAATGAAGAACCTATCTAAGTTGGATGAAATTCAAGAAATTGAAAGTGATATTTATAAATTAGTTCAACGCTTGGAAGCATTGCACAAGCTGTCAAAACCAGAACCAATAAAGAATTATCAATTTAATACCTTGCATGGCAGTACTTCGTTACTTGACTTATTTGCAGGAAAAAAACAACTCTTTGCTATACATAACATGGGGCAGGGATGTCGATATTGTACATTGTGGGCAGACGGACTTAATGGTTTCCTACCTCACCTTGAAGAACGATTCGCTGTTGTTCTTTTATCGAAAGATGAGCCAGATGTTCAAAGAATATTCGCCAATTCTAGGCAGTGGCGTTTTAATATGGCCTCCCATTGTGGTGGTGATTACATCCGCGAACAAAGTGTACTGCCAGGAGAGAAAAACTCACCAGGTATTGTTTGTTATGAACTGCATGGTGACGAGATTTATAGAAAAAATGCCAGTGTATTTGGACCTGGGGATCAATTTTGTTCAATATGGCACTTATTGAGTCTGGCGGGGCTCAGTCCTGATGAATGGACGCCCCAGTATAATTATTGGCGAAGGCCTACAAAACTCGATGATGGTGGTGAAAACCTAAAGGATTAACTCACATACTGCGGAGTATAACCCAAGATTTTTTAATGTGAGTTTATGATGACTACGCACATAAATGGTTAGTGACGAAGTTGTGCATCCAGGCTATCAACAATTTCTACCCAGTCAGAGTCGTCTTGATATGCCTCTCTTAAAAAGCGGGCTTGCACTGTCGTCCAGAAGGGTGCTTTATCAATTCTCACATTCTGATTGAGGTGATGATGCTCGAGAATAAATGCTTTAATTGATGCCTCGTCGTCAGGTAAACCAAGCTGTGAAAATAGGGTGTTCATGGTATGAAATGAAGTGTCCATGTTATCCTCTTTCGATATCGAATTTACGTTCATTCAGTATAGCCTGTTCCTGTAAATATTCCTTAGCAACTTACATTGACGGGGTGCTTACTCAGGCATAATATGTAATTTAACGAGGTTTTTCTTCGATAGCACGTTAACAACGTCAGAGGAGATTTCAGCGATGAATACAAAACATTTATTAGTTACCGGCGGTACCGGATTTATTGGAACCGTTCTGCTAAATATAGCACAAGCAAAGCACCTGCAATGCACGGTGCTCACCCGTAATGCTCAAAGAGCACGAACACTTCTTCCACCAGATATCAATGTAGTTGAATCACTTAAGGAAATTGATGCCTCGGAGCCTATAGACTGGATCATCAACTTAGCCGGTGAGTCACTGGTTAGCCACCGATGGAATGATAAGAGTAAGGCGTTATTTATAGAAAGCCGGCTCAGTGTGACGCAAGCACTTGTTGATTGGATTGCCACTCGAGAATCACCGCCTGAAGCACTCATTAATGCATCAGCCATTGGCTGGTATGGTGATAAAGGCGATGAAGTTCTTAATGAAAAGAGCAGCTATCATGCTGAGTTTATTCATGATATTTGCGATCAATGGGAAAATGTAGCACAACAAGCCAGTGAACACGGTGTTCGGGTCTGTTGCATTCGTACCGGGCTTGTATTAGGCCATGGTGGTGCGATGAACAATATCTTACCGACATTCAAATTCGGCATGGGGGGCGCACTTGGAGATGGCGAGCAGTGGTGGTCGTGGATTCATATACAAGATTTGGTACGGCTCTATCTTTTCTGTGCTGAAAAAGGCATTAGTGGCATTGTAAACGGAACATCACCCCATCCAGTAAAACAAAAACACTTCGCCAAAGTCTTAGGGAAAGTAATGCATCGGCCTTCGGTTATTAAAACACCTGGGGTTGTGCTTAAATTGGTATTAGGAGAATTTGCTGAAGCTTTACTTTTGCATGGCCAGCAAGTTTTACCTGAAGTTGCACAGCAACAAGGGTTTGAATTTTTCTATCCTGAATTGGAAGATGCATTAAGGGAGGTTGTATTAACACCTGAACTTAAAAAAGCATCTTAATATATCTATATTAATGAAAGGCAGGTTGCACAATACAACCTGCCTGCTGTTTTACCTGATACCTATTTGAGAGTTACTAGCCCAATGACTTCATTTACCTCTCTGCTAGCAGAGGTTCATGCCTGTACCTTATGTGCGAAATACTTAGCTCATGGGGTTCGTCCTGTTCTACAAGTAAACCCAAAAGCGCGCGTGTTGATCGTAGGGCAAGCGCCAGGAAGAAAAGTTCATGAAACCGGGCTGCCTTTTAATGATGCAAGTGGGGATCGTTTGCGTGATTGGCTCGGAATTACTCGAGAGGTTTTTTACGATGAAGAGCAAATAGCAATACTACCTATGGGTTTTTGTTTTCCTGGAACGGGTAAATCCGGTGACCTTCCACCACGACATGAATGCGCTCCCGCATGGAGAGATAAACTTCTTGCCCACCTCAACAATATTGAAGTTACCTTGCTTGTTGGAAAGTATGCGCAAGCATATCATCTGGCTGATGAGTACTCATCTCTCACTGAGACAGTTAGCTCGTGGCGTTCCTATTGGCCCACTATCATACCTCTTCTACACCCAAGCCCGAGAAATAATATTTGGCTTAACCGTAATCCATGGTTTGAAGAGGAATTAGTTCCGGTTCTCAAACGGCGAATATCTGAAGTTCTTTAAGTCGCTGAACAGGCCATAAAAGCCTCAATATGTGCAACAACACTCTTTCCAAGCCCAATAGGGTGATAGCCTCCTTCCAGTAATGATATGACTCGACCATGGCAGTAGCGTTGGGCATATTCACCAATCGCGTTGCTTATTCATGAATAATCACTTTCGGTTAATAATAAGACACTTAAAGGATCTAATGTATGGGCATCAAACCCCGCAGAAATTAAAATTAAATCCGGCTTAAAGTCTTCCAACCGTGGAAAACAGATCGTTTTATAAGACTGTCTAAACATTGCACCTGTAGAACCTTCAATTAATGGCATTTTAACAATGTTATCAGCATAGATATCAATATTGGTATAAGGATAGAACGGATGTTGGAAGCTAGAGCAGTAGAGCACCTGCTCATTGCCCTCGAAGATATCTTCAGTTCCGTTGCCATGGTGCACGTCAAAGTCGATGATAGCCACTTGTTCTGGTCAAGCGGCATAAGATCACTACCCTGTAGTTTTATTGAACAAACACAGAAAAAAGGAGTACAGTGATGATTGCAAAAGGCGATAAACTTCCCCAAACCACGTTCCAACTGTTAACTGAAGACGGCATGCAAAGCCCAACCACTGATGATTTATTTGCGGGTAAAAAAGTCGTTCTATTCGCGATTCCTGGAGCCTTCACTCCCACCTGCTCTGAGGCTCACCTCCCTGGCTATGTTGTCAATGCAGATAAACTCAAAGAAAAAGGCGTGGACAGCATTATCTGCTTGGCAGTCAACGACGCCTTTGTGATGAAAGCCTAGGGATATGCCCAAAATGTCGACGAGATTGTTATGCTAGCCGATGGTAACGGTGCCTTTACCAAAGCAATAGGACTGGATATGGACACCGGCGCATTTGGTGGCATTCGATCCCAACGCTACGCTATACTGGTAGAAGATAGTGTGGTGAAACAGCTCAACGTAGAACAGCCCAAACAGTTTGAAGTGAGTAAAGCGAAAACTATGTTGGAATTGGTATAAGAGACTCATTCGCCTATTAATCATTTTGATCAATGCCATTGAGTTGAGAGCAACGTACTATGCCATTTTGGTAGAAAACTGCGTTTCTAGCACTTTTGTATTTTAGGTCTTTAATAGTGATGAAAACGGGAATAATTGGAGTTGTCCAAGTGCTACAATGCCACTTTCCCTAAACGGGGTCGTGAAAGACTATTGGTATATAAAAGATTATGGAATTAGAAGATCTTATTAATAAAACCTGTTTAATTGGCCTTAGCTACTTTGATGTCGATAATGAATTACTTAAACAGGTTCAATATTCAGGGCGAGTGGTATCCGTCGACAAAGAAGAGGGAATCAGCATTCAATTGGATAAAGTGATGCCTAAGGATACTATTCAAACCGACAAGGCGGATGATGAAGCGCTGTTTGTTTTGCCCCCTTTATTAAGCGCCTGGTTTATTGCCCCTTCTGGCCATTATAAAAATGCCGATTGTCATCTTGATATAAAAGATCCAGACTACTTTGTGACCTGGGATATTCGTAAAAAAACAGAAGCCACCCCCGAAGGTGAACATGAATGGTGGGGCTGGGAACCACGCACTGTCGCTCCTCGGGTGAATTGAATTGCGAGCCAAAGCCATTACTTCGTTATACAATAGCCCTTTAAATACAGCAGAATCATGTGAAGCTCTTCCCTTCTACTCTCTGAATAATTGGCCTCTGCAGATTGTCTCAATCATCGGTTTAAGCTAGATCATCCCAAACTATAAGTAGCTTGCGCGGACCTTCCGGTTTAGGTGTTCAGTCTAAATCAGCACAACTGATCAATTTCACTGGCGTCCACACTTAGCGACGAAGAGATATTGTTATACAATTAGCAAAACATACTGAAAATTTATGGAATCAATAAATTAAAGGGAGCGGTGACAACTGATAACCCTCTTCTATCAAACATTTTATTTTTTTGCCACTGCTTTCTGACGTCCCAGCTAGGCCCTCCACCTATCGTGATGAAAACATTGAAATCTTTAAACAGTTTTTTAAGTGGGTCAATAAGTTGGCGTACGACAGCATGACTTGATTCAAATTCGGCATCTAAAACGCTACCACCAATTTTAATAATCAGTGCTGTAGGTTTGTTTTTAATAAGAGAGTGCACGCCAAATACCTGCCCACTATTTTTCCACTATTATCTGAAGTAATAGCTTATATTAGAGTTGCGTCCAAAAGGAGTAATTATTCTCAACGGACTGGCAATTTTAGTGGAAGCCTAGATGAACCTGAATCCATTCGAAGAAGCGCTATTTGCTTTTTGCAATCGCCAGCGAGATAAAGTCAAGATAGTGTACTGGGAGCGTAATAGTTTCTGTCTCTGGTACAAACGCCTGGATAAAGAGCGATTTAAATGGCCAAAAGAACAGGAAACAAGTGTTATTAATCTGACCGGGCAGTATCAAAATTTGGGTAGCTGAACCTTTGGACAAATATTGCCTAGACATAATGACTCCCCACGAGAGTGCTGACCTCCAATTCGTAGGTTAGCAAAGCCAGAGCCATAATATAGTTGTTAATCACTACCAACGCCAAGCACATGGGCGGAATAGTTTGGCGAGTTTTTTTGCAAAAAACACTACAGACTACGGAGTGATCTTCACCCGTTAAGATGGCCTTGTTATGTTTTTCTAATTCGGCTTGATAAACAAAAGCCATGAGTTTTCGCCTGAGTGTTTATATATTTCTGTAGACTTAAAAGAGTATTCTCCTCAGCCCTAGCCAGAACGACGCTTCCATTTTTGTGTATTTTCATCATTAGCCTCACGGAATCCTCACAGCTAAAACCAATTTTGACAAATATTTTTACGATGAATTCCAATGAAGTCTCTTCATTATTCAAAATTTCTAACAAGTATTGCTCATTTGTGCTGGAATCGATAGATGCCCAAAGTTCTTCACTAAAATCTTCCATATCGCTTATGGTTGATTTATCAAACTGCTCAAGTAAAGCTCTACCAACAGCTTGATTCCTTTCCATGTATCTATTTAGCGATTTCAGAAACGACACGTGATTACCTAAGAAACAACGCTTTGCACATGGGGGACCAATATGGAGCACGAAGTGCGGAGTATTGGCCACCCTATGCTGCTAATGGTGTACGCCCAGCATGGGCATGAACTAATGAGGTGGAAGTCCCCTCTATAGGAAGATCACCATCCTTTAGCGATTAATATCGTTATTAGATGCTAACTATTCGTGAATGGCAAGGGCTTAATCGCGAGGTTTGGTCCGGAGGAAGCCGCTAGCACCAAGAGTAGGCTCATTAGGAGAAACTGCGAGCTGATGAACAAGAACATCATATGAGGCGTAGGCTGAAGGCGAGTTGGCAGGGCCGGCCCCACGAAGTGCTTTGGGTCCCAGACGACGAAGCCAAGTGATCTAACGGCCACCGTAAATGATGCAGTTGCGCAGGGAAAGTTCATATTCTTATCTGGGGAGGTCTGCTTAGCAAGCGATCGGTCCATAACCAGTGAGGTTCTGGTATACAAATACCTTGGTTCCTTTGAATTCATCACCAAAGGAGAGCGAATACGATGAAAACCGATAGCGCCAGCAAGGGTAACTTTGTGGGTGATTAAGCAGAAGTCAGCAAACGGCATAGTAGCCCTACGCCCGTCGTAATGGTTGGGACACGGTGCCAAGAGTAGGCAGGCCTGAACTTGAAAATCAATGAGGAGCCTGTGCAGCTCAACTGTTCTATATCCGACCGGACTTAGGAGCGTTGGCGCAAAAGCAGAAGCCATCATTGGAGTAAGAAGGAGGTAATCGGCCAGCTTACTTTAAACGTTTTTGGGAAACGCCCTGTGCGGTCTCGCATGCAGGGTGTTGTGGGGCTGAGGGTTAGAGACCCTCGGCTACCCGTATATGAACTCCACCTGTTGAGCAATGATAATTAACATAAATAGTAAACTGCTTTCGTATATACGGCTTCT
>JQIA01000214.1_pt1 | contig 27008 bp, 33 predicted proteins | sample 811431 | NCBI WGS metagenome assembly JQIA01 (sample SAMN02998118, study PRJNA258478) | marine sediment metagenome | biome: marine; feature: seafloor; material: sediment; isolation source: oil-polluted sediment collected from 3 locations (0.5 km, 0.7 km and 0.9 km)... | place: USA: Gulf of Mexico ...
ATGTTTCGATGGCAGAAAAGGAAATACGGAACTTTTTAGATGAAAATGGTATAAAATATATTGCAAACACACGTTCAATAATTAGTCCATTGGAGTTAGATATATTTATCCCAGAATATAACCTTGCAATTGAATATTGTGGCATATATTGGCATTGTGAATTATTTAAAGATAAAAAATATCATAAAAATAAATATATATTATGTAAAGATAAAAACATACAATTGTTAACAATATTTGAAGATGAGTGGATAGAAAATAGTAATATCATCAAAACAACAATATTGAATAAATGCAATAAATTGACCAAATCGATATATGCTAGAAAAACTAAAGTTGTAGAAATGTTAGATAAGTCTGTAGTTAATGACTTTTACAATAAAACCCATATACAAGGTCAAGCGAATTCATCGCATGTATTAGGACTATATGATGAAAATATGTCTGTGGTAGCAATCGCATCATTCATCAAAATCAATAATGAAGTATTAATGCTGAATAGATACTCATCAATCGGTCGAGTAGTAGGAGGGTTATCAAAATTGATAGCACATATTAAAAAAATTACATCATATGAGAAGCTTACAACATTTGCAGATTTACGTTGGAGTGATGGCAATTTATATAATGTTATTGGTTTTAGTGAAGTGTATATTGTCCCTATAGACTATACTTATGTGGTTGGTTACACTCGAAAACATAAGTTTAACTTTAGGCATGATAGATTAAAAAATAAACTCTCAAATTACAATAAATGCATAACTGAGCATGAAAATTGCTTTAATAATAACATATATAGAATTTATGATTGCGGTAAAATTAAATTTGAGTTAGACTTAAGGTAAACTAAATATGAAGAATAATAGTGTAAAAAAAGGTGACGTTATAGTTGTATGGTTTTCAAAAAACTATAGAGTCATATGGGGACGACGCATGAAAGACATGAACTTTGAGTGCGAAGAGGAACAATAAAACAAACATTTGGAATCACTCGTTTTTTAGAGACATAAATATATGTATAGAAAACGAGTGAACTAGATGAAATTATCAAATATGGAAGAATATGTTGAATGCTCTAAGAGTATAGACTACTTTAAAAACCGCTACATAATAATAGACCATCCAACCAATGGAACGATGCAATACTGGATAGGTGATATGTATTCCAACCACCTTAATAGATGTGTTTTCAATACACATAAATTAATTTTCTCAGCACCTAGACAATCAGGTAAAAGCACCTTATGTTTAATTAAGTTGTTACATGAATTTATTTTTTCAATCAATGCAGATATAATACATATATCACACAAGTACGCATTATCTGATTCAAATATACGTAGATTTTTACGTATGCATGACCATCTTCCAGAGTTTCTTAAGGGTGATATTCATAAGAGTGGCAGGACGTTAACCAATATCAAGACTGATACAAAATTATCATTTCTTTCAAATAAGGCAACTAATAGAGGTTTAAATATACCTGACCTATTAGTAATTGATAATGATATGCCATCGATAGAAGTTGATTCAGATTTAGATTTTTATATATTTAACCCAAATACTGAAGTATTCATTACTACGTTATTCCCTAAAACCAATGATGATAAATATAAATCATTTGAATATTATCGCTTAAATGTTCAGGATTTGAATAGATATTCGGATGATTACATACAAGAAATGAAAGGTTTAATAGGACTTCAAAACTTTAGACAACAATACGGATAATTATGTCAAGAAAAAACCCACGATTAAAGTCTGCTCATACAGTAGATGAATTAACCCCCGAACAAATCTTAGAATATAAGAAATGCATTAACGACCCTGTGTATTTTATGTGCAACTATGTATATATTAAGCATCCAATGCATGGACAGATATTATTTGGAATGTACGGTTATCAGAAAGACTTAGTTAAGCTATACACTGAAAATAGGTATAGTATCGTATTAAGTGCCAGACAAACAGGTAAAACTGAAACAACGTGTGCATACTTGTTATGGTTTGCTATATTTCACTTTGATAAAATGATTGTTGTTGCATCTAATAAATCATCCAATGCTATGGAAATTATTGGTAAGATTAGATATGCATATGAAGAGTTACCAATATGGTTAAAGCCCGGAATAAATGAAGATTCTTGGAATAAACATGAATTAGCATTTGAAAACAAGTCCAGAATTGTATCACAAACAACATCATCGGATACTGGTCGTGGTTTAGCTATTTCATTATTGTACTGCGATGAACTCGCATTTGTGAAAAATCATCTCCAATTCGAATTTTGGTCATCCATTCTACCGACACTATCTACCGGTGGTGCGTGTATAATTTCATCAACTCCAAATGGCAGTGTTGATTTATTTTCAAAATTGTGGCATCAGCAGTTGACAGGTAAGGGTGAATTTGCGGGCATTTACGTTCCATGGGATGCACCACCTAATCGTGATGAAAAGTTTAAGCAGAACAAGATAGATACATTAGGGTTACGTAAATGGAAACAAGAGTACGAATGTATATTTTTGTCATCAGATGGAACATTAATTGATTCGGAATTTATTAAAGAATATGAAAAACGTTTAGATGATGTAAGGATTGAATTTGAAAAAGATGGAGTACCATTTTGGAAACAAATTCATGCTGAAAAAACATATATCATAGGGTGCGACCCTGCAACTGGAGATGGTGAAGATTCCTCTGTGATTCATGTATTTGAATTTCCATCTATGGAACAAGTTATGGAGTTTAGAGATGATACCATCAGTTCTAATTTTTTATATCAGAAACTAAAAACTGTTGTTAATTTCTTTTTCTGTTATGCGGGTGAAGTGTATTGGTCATTCGAGAAGAATGGTATCGGTGAAGGATTAGTTGCACTATATGAGAATGATGAATTTCCACCAGAAGGAACATTAGTTAGTGAACCAATGAAAAGTAGAGTGGGATTAACGACATCGAATGCAAGTAAAATTAAAGCATGTTTCAAATTTAAGGATATGTTGGAATCAGGACAGATAACAATTAATTCAGCAGTGTTTATACGTGAGATTATGAGTTATACTCGCCAAGGACAGACATATAAGGCGCAGACTGGTGCGACAGATGATTGTGTCGCGGCATTTATTGTCATTTTACGTATACTAGAAGAAATGGCAGAATATGATGACAACGTTTATATGAAACTTTATGGATTCCAAGATGAGAAAAAATGGGAACCGGATGAAAACGACATCGATGAAAACCCATTACCGTTCTACTTGTGATAAATACTATTAATAAATGAAAAAAATGGATTATAATAAATTATGTGCAACGTAACAATGATACTAGAAGAACCTTTGTCTGCACTATTGGCAAAGACAACTGATAATTTCGGCAATGATCGCGCATTTAATGGTGGTAAAGTTCGAGTTGATAAATTTGAAGTCGTTCCTGCTGTTAATAATAGGCAGATACAATTCAAATTTACTACTAAGACAACTGGTGAAGCATATGAAACTATGTTAGTATTTGATGATGTTGAATATGTTACTGAACCGACTGAGACATCTGTCACTGTTAAAGCAGTTGATGGTAGTGATTATCATGTTGAACCATTGGCACATGACAAGTCGGATGTGAGAGTTAGATGTACTTGTTTAGACTTTTATTATCGCTTCGCATCCCACAATAAAACAAGTAATAGCTTACATGGTGATGCACCACCACCGTATGTGAAAAAGACAAACCGTGCACCCGTAAACCCGAATAAAGTGTCAGGAAACTGCAAACACATATTAGCTGCGGTAGATTATATCGGAAATCTTAATTTAATTAACTAATTATTCATATAAACCCTTGATAATTATAAGCAACCTCATAAACTAGGTAACAAGTATTTAAAAACGTATAAATAGATATGTATTATTTATTTAATGTAAATAGAAATACTTAGAAATTAATAGAAATTAATAGAAATTAATAGAAATAAATAGAAATAACTTAGAAATTAGGAGAAAATATAGTGAGTAAAAAACCAACTTTAGCTGAATTAAAAAACAGATGGAAACAGGAAGAATCGGGTGAGAAAAAAAGTTACGGTAATTATGGTAACATTTATCCATTCTGGCAGATGAAAGATAACGACAGATCGATTGTTCGAATCTTACCAGATGCAAATGAAGAAAATATCAACATGTTCTTTGTTGAAAAATTAACACATACTTTACCAATAAATGGGCAGAATCAAAATATTGCATGTCCGTCTATGCATGACGACGAATGCCCTATTTGTAACTTGTCACGCAAGTTTTACAAAGAAGGTGACAAAGAAAGTGGTAAACATTATTACCGTAGAAAAACCAGTATGGTGCGATTACTTGTGATTGATGACCCATTACCCGCAGGTGATGATGGTGAAACATACGAAGGTAAGGTATTAAATAGTCAATTCAGTTATCAATTGATGGAAAAAATTAAAATATCAGTAGTGAATGATTGGGACGATGATGACCCATACCCATGGGATTTAAAAGATGGAACTAATTTCATAATTGGAAAAACCAAAAATGGTGACTATTCTAAATATGATTTAGCATCAGGGTTTGAAAGAAAATCATCAAGCATACCTAAGAAATTAGCTAAAAGCATCGAATTGATCGACTTATCAACTTTACTGCCTGAATGTAAAGAGTTCGTAGAGTTAGAAGGAATGTTACAAGCATCAATCAGTGGTGACGACTATGATTATGGTAACAAAAAAAATGACGATTCATCCGATGATAGCAGTGATTCTAAAAAGGATTATAAAGAAGACAAGAAAGCCGCAAAAAAAGCTAAGAAAGCTGCAAAAAAAGCTGCTAAAGAAGCCGAGAAAAACGCATCTAAGAAAGCTGATACCGTCGTTGAATCTAACGATGGCGACGATGAAGAAGAAGATGATGACTATGATGATATTTTGAAGCAAATTCAGAATAGAGACTAATAGAATATTCATTAACGTAATCACAATTGGTCAAGTTAGCTTGACCAATTGTTTCTTATAATTTAGTGAGGACGATATGAGCTATTTTAAAAAATTAAACAAAAAAACAGAAAAGAAGGGCGATGTGTCTAGAAATTCGAGTGCACCAAACTTTTGGGTAAGTTTTGGAAATTACTGTGTAAATAAGGTAATGTCTGGAAGCTTCAATCGAGGTATTGGCGGTGGTCGATTAACACAGTTAGCCGGTCCATCTGGTGCAGGTAAGTCATTTGTGGCAGGAAACATTGCTAAAGCAGCCCAAGGACAGGATATAGGTGTTGTGGTCATTGATAGTGAGAATGCACTGGATGATGATTTCATGTCTAAAATTGGTATTGATATCGATAATGAATATTATGAATATTTTGGACTAAATTCAATTAAACGTTGTATTGAAACTGTCTCAGATTTTATACGTGAGTATAAAGAAATAAAAGAAAAGAACCCAAGTTTTCCACCATTCATAATAATCATTGATTCATTGGATATGTTGAGAACGGATACGGAAGAAAAGAATTGGGATGGTGGTGTAATTAAAGGTGACATGGGTCAACAGGCAAAACAATTGAAAAAAATGTTAACTGCTTTTGTTCATGACATTAAGAACACCGATATTGCGATTGTATGTACTAAGCAGGTATATCAAGAACAAGATTCTATTAAAGCTATGCGTAATCCATGGGTCATAACTGAATCATTGAAGTTTGCATTCTCGCAAATATTGTTAGTAACAAAGTTACAATTAAAGGACAAAGTTACAAACAAATTTGAAGGTATAATGTTAAAAGCAATGGGTCATAAGACTCGATTTACCAAACCGTTCCAACAATGTGTGATTGAAGTTCCATACGATACTGGAATGGACAAGTTTAATGGATTATTGAATGCAGCCGTTGCTATGGGTGTTGTTGAACAAAATGGCTCATGGTATTCATATAATGGAACTAAATTCCAACGTAAAAAGTTTTCAAACTATCAAGATGATGTTTTAGAATCATTAATTGAATTAGATACCCAAATCCTTAATGTTGATATTGATGCAGAAGAAGATATGGATAATGAAAAACAAGCTGATAAAAATAAATCACGCAAAACAAAAGGGTCGTAATGTTTATGGTTGAATCACTGTATGAAATGATAGATGGCAGGGAAGTCGAATATCAAAATAGAACAAAGGAAATATTGAATAAATATAGCGATAAGTTAACTCGTGCATTTGCGTTTGTTGTTAATGCAGATAGAAATGTACAGTGGGAACAGTTTGAACGTTATAGTGACATAAGTAATTTAGTTTATGTTATAGGCAAGATGTCGTGTGAAAAAGATGATATCATTAACACACCAGATGGTGCTAAACGAGTCACTGTGGACAATTATACGTCAAACGTAAGAATGGTTGTAACTATTGATAGCCTAGAATCGAAAGAACCTCTGGAACTATATCAAGAGATTAAAACATTACAAACATATGAAAGACTGTTAACACCGACTGAATCATACAGATTATTTAATGACCCCGATTTCTATGGCACATTAGACTCTAGTAAGTTCAGACCATACCGTGATAAAATCAAGTCAATTGAAGATTTTAATCAAGTTGAAACTGATATTGATATTAACGAAAAACAACTTAGTCAGGATATTGTTAGTGAGGATTTTAATTATGACTCACTAACACCAGACCAACGTAAAAAAGCGTTACTATTTAAAATAGTTCCAAAAATTGGGGAAATAAATTGATTAATTTTGACCAACTAAATGATGATTTGTCAAACGTTAAGAAAATTCTTAAACCCATTGTCAAAGAAATCAAAAATGCAAAAGATGACATATCTTTAGATAAGAAAAATATATCGGTGGCTATTGTGCAACAGGCATCATTAGTTGCATACTATGATGAAATTAAATCCGAATTAAAGCATTTAATGGATTATAGTGAAATATTGATAAAGCGTAAGAAAGGTATAATATATAAAGAAATATTGAACAATATGGCAAAAAGTTTAACTGATAGAGCATTGGATAAGTTAGTTGAAGCTGATGATGCATATTTAGATGTATATAGACAATATCTTGATATTAAAGAACTTTATGATAAGACGAGTGGTGTTGTAAGTGCGTTGACCCAACGTTCATACTCTTTAAATAACTTAGTTAAAATTTACGAAAATGAATTACAAAATATAACAGTATATGAAAACGCATAAAAAACTAGTAACACTTAAAATATTGGATGAAGTTAATGTTGTATTTATTGGTCTACGGGATGTAGATACCACTTACTTGGTTGAAAAGTTTAAAGTCTTCGCAAGAAACTATCGATTTTCACCAAAATACACATTGGGCCCATGGGATGGAAAAATTCAATTCTTCTATCCTACAGGTAAGACATACATTCAGTTAGTTCCTGAAGTAATGGCATACTTGTCTAAGCAGAGTTATAAAATTAAATTGAAAGATACGCGACAAAAATTTGATGTTAAACTGCCGACAATAGATGAAAACTACTTATCAGATTATGGTATAACCTTGGGTAAACATCAAATGGATGCGGTAAATGCATTGACACAGAATCAGGGTGGCATATTTCTTGGTGGAACAGGTGCAGGTAAAACATACATTACTGCGATACTTGCAAAACTTTATTATGAAAATTTGAACTTAAAGACTATTATAGTTGTCCCAACGGCAGACTTGATAGACCAAACAATAGCAGAATTGAAGAAATTTATTGATGTTGGTGAGTACAGTGGGGCAACGAAGGATACTAATCATCCGTGTGTTGTTTCTACTTGGCAAGCATTACAGAATAATAAAGCAATATTGAGTAAATTTCAAATTGCTATCATTGATGAGTGCCATGGTGTTCGTGGGGAAGTGTTGAGAGATATGCTTAATGACCACGGTAAAAATATATGTGTCAAGATTGGAGTAACTGGTACACTGCCTAAAGATGAGATTGATAAAATGGCAGTACGTATAACATTAGGCAATGTTCAACATATAACAACAGCAGCTTCACTTATCAAATCTGGATGGTTGGCAACACCAACATTAGAGTTATTGCAATTAGAAGAAGATGTACATGATATGTATGATGAATATTTAGTTGTAACAAAAGAAAAACCAGTAATGACATATGCTAAATTCAAACAAAATGCATTTGATGATTACGTTGCTGAAAAAGCATATATTAGGAATAATGAAGAACGTAATGAATTTATTGCAAATAAGATTGAAAAGTTACGAACACAGAAGAAAGGAAATACCTTTATACTTGTTAACAGTGTGGTATATGGTAAAAAGTTAGTTAAGCTAATTGATGATGCACATTTTGTACACGGTAAGGATGAAAAGAAAGCACGACGTGAAATATATGACTTATTCACTGAGAATGATGATATTGTTGTGATAGCGACATTCCAATTGGCATCGACAGGATTAGACATTAAGAGAATATTTAATCTAATTTTCATTGATGCCGGTAAGAGTTTCATACAAATAATACAAGGTATTGGTAGAGGATTGAGAAAAGCACATGATAAAGATTCAGTGTACATATTAGACATATGTTCTGACTTTAAGTATGCTAGAAGACATCTAACACAGCGAATGGCACATTATCGTGGCGAAATGTACGAATTTACAAAGAAAAAGATTGATTATTTACGTCAAATGATGTAGAATAATCATTAATAATAAGAATAATAGTAGGAAAATATATTGATTATTTCGAACGAATTATCCAAGCCAATATACCTTGAAAGTATTGACGTACCAACGTATACAGAATATTTCTGGACGTTAAATTTAGAGGAAATGGACTTCATGCTTCAACCAATTACAATGTTTGAAGAATTAACCACACCAATCATAGTATTAGATATATTCGGATATCTGATAATAGCACCTGCTAATTGGAACATACTTGTGTATTCAAGGGAAACATCTCAACTAGATGTTGCTGAAGTATCTGACTTAACGCGAGGTGGTTTCCATGTTCTAGTGTATGAACACGCAAAAGATAAAATAATCCCTGCACGAGTTAAAGTGATTGATTATAAACCCGAAGATTTAGTAAGAACACCTTTGTTATTGAAAAATATGATGCTTTGCCATCATTTAGGTCCAAAATATTGGGCATGTTTATCACCAAGTGATATATATAATAAATTTTTGAAAAATAAAGTAATTGGCGATTTAATGTATTAATGGAGAAAGATTATGGCAGTAAAAAAGAAACGTAGAGTAACAAAGAAAAAAATTACACCTAGAAAGAAAGTAGTTAAGGATATAACTATTAAAGATATGAAGTCTTGGTTGAGTGGTGTAATTGCGTTCCAAGATAAAGATTGGACACCAAATGCTGAACAGTGGAAAGCTATTTTAGATAAGATTAATAATTTGGTTAATGATGAACAACATGAAAGAGTGATTGAAAGAATTGTCGAAACTCGTTATGTGCATGAAGAAGTACCATATGTAAATCCACAGCAACACCAACAATCTGTTGTAAAACAGCCAGTAATACAACAACCAGTACACCAACAACCTGACCCAAACTCGTCGTTGTTAGACCGTCAAGTTGATGAACAGTTGGCAGCTAATATGTCTAATGTAGATGCAGAGATAATTAAATCGGCGGCTCCTGCTAAGAAAACTCCAGTACCTATCCAGAAGTCGGATGGTTCTAGTGCTTCTTCCTTTGGTTAATACACAATTAGTCAATCGGGAACTGTGTTTTGATGGTTCGTCTATTGTCAATAAAGATTTTTTATATGATTTTATTTTATCTGGTAACGATATAAGTGAACATAAAATCTTTATTGACCGTATAGATGATGAAGTTAAACAATACAATAGTGAATTTGATGATATATTACAAGTAAGAACTTCTACTGAAAATTATAACTATTCATGGAATATTCCAGAAAAGTATTTAAATTTGAATGTGAGGGAATATATTATTGGTCTATTGACTTCTGAAGCACATGAGAATCATTTATCTGATGCCGACATAAATATAAGATTAAGACGAACATTACTAGAAATACGTAAATGGGAAAGGCACAATCTAAATAAACTTTTGTGCACATTGATTTACATCATAGATACGTTTCGAGAGAATGATATTGTGTGGGGAACAGGACGTGGAAGTTCTTGTTGCTGTTACATTTTATACCTAATCGGAGTGCATGATGTTGATAGTATTTTATATGATTTAGATTTAACAGAATTTTTTAGATAAGACACACATAAATAGATATAATAATATTAACTAGGATATAATCATATGTCAAAACGAGTACAAAGCATAAAAGGTGAAACAGTAGATTTCGATTTGTTTAAAATTAAAGAACAAATCAGCAAGAACCCGAAATCATCAGAAGTATTAATGCGCGAAAACTATATAGACGTTAAACGTCGTAGAACATCACGCAAGAATGTCAGTCAATTGTTAGCTGACCAAGAAAAGCGTAAAAAAGTTGCTTCGGATGCTGTTGAAGCACAGAATGAAGAAGAAACTGTTAATGCTGAAAAAGTTGAAGCAGTTACCACGGAAGAAAAAGTTGAGAAGGAAACTCCTACTAAAACAAAGAAACGTCCAGTACGTAAAAAAACACAGGAAAAATAAACGATGTCTAAAAAAAGCATTAAAAATCATTTCGAAAATTTAAAAGTATTAAAGAATAATATTGTTGTACAATTTCTAGAACCAGTTAACGCTAAGAATGAATTCGATCAAACATCGTCTTCGGGAAGATTGCTTGTTGTAGAAGGTGCGGAAAAACAGGTAAATAAACCAAGATGGTGTGAAGTTATTGCATTTGGACCACACGTTAGTAATGTTGAAGTTGGTGATTTTGCATTTTTACAACCATTATCATGGACAACTAGTATCATGTTTAACGGTGAAAGAATCTGGATGACAAATGATGACAGTATTTTAGCTGTTACCGACAAAACTCCATCATTGGATGTGTCATAAAGTAAAATGATATTTCGTATACTTGTCACAATAGCATCACTATTACTCGCGTCACATGTTGCCTATGCGTCAGTCTTTGGATTTATCGCATTATTGCCTACAGTGAAGTACTTTGCATTCTCAATGGGAGTTACCGTTGAGATTGCAAAGTTGGTAAGTATATCATATCTTTACAGAGATTGGAAAAATGATGGTATCGGATTCAAATCTGTATTAATGTCCATAACATTGCTTGCTGTGATAATGTCAGCTATTGGTGTGTTTGGGTATATATCACGTGCACATATAGAAGGTACAAGTCCACTCAATAATAACGTAAGTAGATTAGTATTCATTGAAGATCAGATAGCGTTAAACACTAAGAACTTAAATTCCGCACAAACACAACTAGCATCTATGGATGATGAAATCAATAAACTAATTAAGTTTGATAAAGTCAGTGGTAAGAATGGTTCTAAGGCAACTAGACTAGCACAGACTGAATCTAGACTAGCATTAAATGAGATAATAATATCATCACAAAGAGACATAACAAAGTTCCAAGCAGAAAAATTTGAAGTATCTAAAGAGGTCAATGGTCTTGCCGTAGAGATGGGAGCAATCAGATATTTAGCTGAAATGTTGTGGGAAATAGATGATGTGAATAAAGAAGACAAAGCTGTTAGATTATGGATAATACTAATAATGTTTATGTTAGACCCATTTGCAATAGTTTTATTAATTGCGTCGAATAAGTTATATGTTAGACAGAGTAATAAAGTAGAAGCACATAATATAATTGAAGAACCAGTTATTGAAGAACCAGTTATTGAAGATGTTATTGTAGAACCCGCAGTTCCGGGCAATACTGAAGTAGTTGACAAGATTGATAGCCTATCAGATATCGTATCAACATTAGCTAATAATGTCAGTAAACAGCATCAAGATGATGCATTGCGAAATAAAATCATACAAAACATAAGAAAAAACTAAATCACCCTTGATAATTATAAGCAACGGGATACAATGTATTATTTAGTTAAGAGAATAATGCAATGGCACACATCCCTTGGGAAATCAAATATAGACCGAAAACGTTTGATGAATATATATTTCAAACGCCTAAATATAAACAACAGTTTGAAGAACATGTAAAGAAAGGCATTCCTCCACATCTATTTTTAAGTGGTGTTCGAGGAACTGGTAAGACTGCAATTGTATACTTACTTAAAACCTTACTTGATGTTGAAGATGAAGACTTTTTAAAGTTAAATGCATCTGATGAAAACTCGGTTGAAGTAATACGACAAAAAGTTAAGAAATTCGTTAGAACAATGCCATATGGTGAGTTTAAGCTTGTCTTTTTAGATGAAGCTGATAACTTATCAATTAAAGCACAAGAGTCTCTTAAATCAATGATAGAAGACAACTCTGACACTGCTAGATTTGTATTCGCATGTAATACACCACATAGAGTTATTAAAGAGATTAAATCTCGTTGTCACGAATATACATTTAAAACATTAGATAAAAAACAAATGTTAGAACAGATTGCTAAAATTCTTAGTTCTGAACATATTAAAGTTAAATCTGTTGACGTATTAGATGAGTATGTCAACTATGCATATCCTGATATGCGTAAACTTATTAATTCAGTTGAACAGAATTGTATTGAAGGTGAACTAACACAATTGGCAGATAATGCTGTGATGGAAAGTGGAGAACAATTTGCTGTTATATCACAAATGATTGAAGATGATACTGTTTTGAAACATAGAGATTACATATATGAAAATGTTTCAGATGATGAATGTATGGACATTTATAGAAGTTTAACAGATTACATTACTGAAATATTCGCAGATGACACATATAAGCAAAAACAAGGCATCATCGTTATCGCAGATACGATCTATCGAGATTACTTTACCGTATTCAAACAAGCAACCCTTGAATCCTGCTTAATAAGACTTTCAACTATAGCTAACGGATAACATATGAAAAATACTAACATTAATAAAGACAACATTGAATTAACTAAAGCTGAAATCGATGCAGATTTAAAAGTTGTTGCTAATGCACACACTAAGAGTGAAAAACTTTCGTGGAATCGAAAAAGAAAAACTATTGAAGGATTAGTGGATAAATTAAAACCATTTGATGATATAATAAATGAGCAGTTAGCATTAAAACAACCAATACATGACAAGATAAATAAAAAAAGACGTGACATTCGTAAAGAGTGTATACATCCTAAAGATTGTTTAATTCATAAAGGAACATATATTGATTGTAAGTTTTGTTCAACGAAGATTATCCTTAATAAACCAGATGAGTAAACAATTTAAATTAGACATCTTCGATGTTTTAGGTCAAATTGATAGTGGCAATATGTCATATTATGATAATTTGTCTGATGAATTGAAAAAATCATTCACTCCATTATTGGTTCATCAGTGGATGTGTGGTAATGCATCAAAAGACCAACTCTTAATGTTAGATACATTTGTAAACACACAGATATTCAATTTGTATAAAAACCCTGAGTTATTATACAAATTGATGGTGTGTTCTAGTGATAGTAATCCAAAAAGATACAAGTATCTTAAAAGAAAGAAAAAAGTAACAACACCAACCGTCACACTTCAAACAATAAGTGAATATTACGGATGTTCGTTGCGAGATGCTAAAATGTATTATAATACTATGGATGTCGAAGACGTAAAAGAAATGGGCGAGGAATTAGGCTACAATAAAGACATAATTAAAAAAATAAAATGACTTATATGAAAAATGCATATGATTGTAAATTCTGTGATACCACTTTTAAGTTGGAACGTAATTACGTTAAACACAAATGTGAGAAAATGAAAAGGCATGAATGTATTGATACGAAGAAAAGTAGAAAAGCTTTTTTCTTCTACCAAGAATGGATGAGATTCAAACATAGAATTCCACCAACAAAAACTACATTCATTAATTCGCGATATTATAATGCTTTTTTTAAATACGTCTCGTTCTCTAAACAGTATGGAATAGCTAACCCGATAAAGTATGTCAAATTGATGGTGTCTCTAAATATTGAACCATTTATGTGGACGACACTTGACGTGTATAGATATTATTTGGACAATTTTGATAAGAATACTTCACCAGTTGAGCAAGCAGGAATTACAGTTGATACATTATTACAGTTATCTAGAATATTTGACTGTGAGATTAAAGAAGCCATACCAGAATTAGAAGCTAATGATATTATCAAATTAATTCAAGCGAAGAAATTATCACCGTGGATTTTATTATTTAGTAAAGAATTTTATAAATTTTTAGAATGTAATGCGAGTCGAGAAGAAAAAATATTAATAGAAACACTAGTAAACGCGGGCAAATGGAAGAAAATATTTATGTCAAAACCGTCAGATGTCGCGAAGATGAAAAATATTGTTAAAGAATTAGGAATATAATTGATAAATATAAATAGATTACAAACTATTAGGATTTTCAATGGCAAATTGTTCAGACAACACATACAGATTAAAATTTACAGATAATACGAAAGCAACAATAACTGTACCCAAATCTGCTCTTATAACAGATGAGTATGATATTGCACTTGTTGGAAAAACTCGCTTAGAATATGGTGAGATATTTAATGAAAACGTTTTACATTTATTAGAAAACTTCGCATGTCCACAAGATGGAGTAAATGATGATTTACCTGATACATCTACAGCATATGGGACGTTATTAGAAAACCCAGTTGTAGGGCAGGTGTGGTATAATAATACACAAGAACGCACATACATATGGGATGGGGCAAATTGGATACCACAAGGACTATATGATGATGTTGCGGGAAACTCAGGAGTGATAGCAGATGGTGAATCACTGCCACGACCATTAAATGCAAATGGTTATATATTCCCATATGATGAATGTACGTGGATTGTTACTCCATTTGCATATCTTGACGAACTTGATTTCATGGAATGTTTTACAGACGCTAACGGTCTAGTAACTATGAAGTACCAAATATCTGGAGACGCATTTTTAACTAGTGGAATGGTCAATTATCAGATAATTGGAATAAAATCAAACATAAGTAATGGAACAGTGCCAACACCGCCTGTGACACCATAATTAATTGAGGATAAATAATGTATATATTAATAAACGCAGAAACAAATACAATAGTTGGATGTGCAGTTAATCCAGTTGACGAAAAACAGTGTTCAAAAAATGGACAAAAAGTCTATCACATTCCAGATGATGAATATTCACATAGTATGATTGGTAGTAAACTAGACGATTATCAAGCAGACGACGAGTAAAACATGACTTATTTCATAAATAAAACTAACCAATTACAGCCAATTGTGGAATTAGCTGATAATCAAATTGGTACAGCACAAGACATTACATTATTTGGTCGTAAGAAATTACAATACGGTCAAGAAATGAATGAGAATATACTCCATTTGATGGAGAATTTCGCGTGTCCAGAATTGTCGCCAAGTGTGGATATAAGACCTGACTTAGATTCAACATCTGAATTAGCATCGGGTGTTCCACTATTAACCAATCCCGTGAAAGGACAAAAATGGTATAATACAACCAATAATACATTATATGTATATAAGGGCCCATCTAGTGATAAGTGGTTGCCATTGGCTAAATTAGGGGATACTGCGGCAAACTGGGGAGTAATTGCTCATGGGGAGCAGATACCTAAACCAATGGGTACAAATGGTTATGTTTTTGATTATGATGAGTGTAGTTGGATGGTATCACCGTTTACTGCAACTGGTGTAATCGATTTTATGGAATGTACTAGTGATGACACTGCTGTTGTTACTATACAACATAGTTTTACAGGTTCACCAACATTGATTAGTGGTTTAGCTACATATATGATTATTGGTATACGTGAAAATATAAATTTAGGTGATAACACTAAACCTGCAACTACAATAGTTCCAGACCCAACTCCAACTCCAACACCGACTCCAACTCCAACTCAAGCTATTGGAATAGAGACAACAAGTCATTTGACTAGTGCTCCAACTACAGGAACGACAGGTATATGTAATATTTGGAATTATGGTGACCCCGGGGGTCCACAATTATCTGATAATGGCATCAATTGTATAACAGGTTCACCTGAAGCTTGTCCTATATTTGGACCAGATGAGTGTGCTCCAGAAGCAGGTGATAATGGTAATGGTGCTGAGATGGTGATAACAATCACAGGTGGATTAGCACCATATGATGTTGATCTTAGTATAGTTAGTGGTCAATCAGGATTGACCGCAGGTGAATGTATGAAAATTGGAACAGGTTCAGTTATTAACTCAGCAATGGCAAATGACACAATATTTCAATCGTATTTTGTTCCATCAGATGGTGCATCACTGCCAAATGTATCAGTATTTGGTTCATGCAGTGATAATATATTATTCTTATCAGGAACGTTTAGAATAACAGTAACGGATGCAAATAGTACAGTATACTCTGAGACTAGAGATTGGGTGTATAGAAGAGTCAATGAAGATTTGGGTGTATAATGATATTAATAGAATTTAGAGAAAAAAATGACATATAATGTAAAACATACGGATACCAGTAAAAGTCCGATTGCAATAGAAAATGGTATTGAAAACACAAGTCAATTGGACGTTTCGCTGTTTGGTAGAACTAAACTAGAATATGGCGAACAATTGAATGAAAATCTCCTTCACATTTTAGAAAGTTTCTCATGTCCAGAAAGCCAAATCGAGCAGGGTATTCCGGATAGTGATTTGACCTTTGGCACGTTATTAAGTAATCCTACCGAAGGACAGAAGTGGTATAATACATCACAGAAACGTCTATTTATGTGGGATAGTACGAAATGGGTGGCACTTGGGCGTAGAGGTGACTTAGCATCTAATTGGGGTAGAGTGTGTCACGGCGAAACATTACCACGTCCAGTTAGTTCTACAGGTTATATATTTCCATATGATGAGTGTATATGGGCAGTTTCGCCTGTACACTATTCTAATACGTTTGACCATATGACATGTGCAACCGACGAAAATGCTAATGTAACGATGCAATACCAATTAGGTACAGGCACTGTAGGTGGTTTATGTAATTATTTAATTATAGGTATTAAAGGTAACACAAACAGTGGTGTGCAAGTTACACCACCATCAGCATCACCAACAGGAACACCATTACCATTACCAACTCCTGCACCATCTGTGCCGTTGAATCCATTAGTAGTAACTTTCGTGGAATCACAAGGATTTGATTCGAGTATAGCAGGTGAAGTATTCACTCGTCCATCATTCCCTACATCAGGATTAAGATGGCCAAACGGGGTTTCATCACCATCACCAGTTACTACGAGCAATATCCAACCATGGCAATTACAGGGTTCGGATGGGCGAGGGGATGCTTATTATGTAGAAGTACCTAGTTCATATAGTGGCACATTTAATTACGCAGGAAGTGACATCGGTTTAGCTCCACATACTAATGACGGCAGCCATAAATTTATATTTATCAGTGATGATGGGATAAATGGTAGGTTTTATGAAGTTATTGATATATTGTGGCAGGGTGACGGTTCGCAATCAGATGGTATTGTAGTCAACGGTGATTTTACTAAGAAGTGGTTACGCATTAAAGTCGATGAGAGTGGCACAGACCAGCACATAGCCCCTACCATGGCAATGTTTAGTGCATCTACTAACGTATATAGAGTTCTTGATGGGACTGACACATTAAATGTTAATACTATTGAAGAACGATATGATGAATCCCCTGAAACTGAGAGAAGGTATGATATACATATTACAGGTGGTACACCTCCATACACAGTAACTGATTTTCAAATTAATGATGCGGCACTGGCACTTGGAATTCCACTAAGTGAGGATAGATTAACGCAACAGGGTGTAACCGGCACATCACTTTCAGGATCACTAGTACCAATTGCATATGATGCTGGGATTACTAACTTTGCACCTACAAATGAATTTACTGATTTACGTCCAGCAACAATAGCTACTATGTCTGGTCCAGTACCAACAGGTGACCCTATAGCAGGTGGTTATAGAGTAGTTGATTATGTGATTGTTAATAGTAAATTTGCTTTACATAATTGGTATTTTGAGCAAGATTGTTTTACATTTAGTGCACAAAGTATTAGTGGCACGAGTGCATTACAGTGTGCAGGGAGTACAGATATATCCCCGAGTAGTGATATTGCAACTAAACGCTATACAATAACTGTTGAAGACAGTGCAGGTGTTCCACAAGTAGCAACTGCTGATTTACAAACATTAGTGGCATTCCAAACAATTGATTACCAATTGACTGTTGTTCCATAATGAGTGAAATCAAAAATATTAAAAACGTCAGGGTATCATACCCTGATGAATATACGAATAAAGCATGGGATGAATTGAACGCAAGAAAGGAAAGGTTGTTGCGTTCATCAGATTGGACTCAACTGGATGACTGTGGGTTAAGTGAGGGCTGTATCGAATCTTGGAACACATGGAGAGATTCAATACGTGCACTGAATCGCAAAAAATTAAAAAATATAAATAAAGCGAATAAAATGTTAGAACATATTAGAGCAGTTCAGCCGAACGTAGTATATGTTAAGAAAGATTTTAAAGTGGATACGAGTAAATCTATGCGGAAAATTAAAGAACATGAGCAAATTATAACTAGTTTAAATGCAGATGTAAAAAATCTTAAGAAAGATTTATCTGAAATGGCATCAATATTCTTAGCGTTTCGAAAAGAAAATCAAGAAGTTGCAGTTGAAGAACCAGTTAAAGTGATAGTAAGTGAAAAAATGGTATTAAACCGTTTAAAGTTGTGGTATAGTAATGAATTAAGTGATATATTAGAATTTCCATTGAATGTAGTGATGGAACGTTGTGAACAAGCAATTGACTATAAAGTATCACACGATGAAGAAATGTCGCCATTAGTGCAGTTACATTCGACTATTCATGATAAAAAATGTGATGAAATTAGTGATATGTTTATTGTTGAAAAGAAAACGGTATTAACTAAACTTGGTGAGTTAGATAAACAATATTATAAATTGAAAAATAAAGTACTCAACGTCAAAACAGTTGATACGTTAATTGAAATATATGATAAACTAGATAAAAAATAAACATTTATGGACATTGATATAGATTTACCTACCAATTTTAATCCAAAAGATTATTTTGATGTTACATTAGCATCAATGTTAGAGAAGAAAGAGTTAAAGAAACATGTTGCTGGAGTTTATTTCCAGAATATTCCAGTTGACACTATTACTAATTTATCTGCAATACCATACAAGGATGCGGAGGATGAGGGATTTCTAAAAATTGATATGTTGCATTTATCATTCTTAAATGTGTTTAAGAGTAAGAATGAGATGAAAGTATTATTGAAGAAACCACCTAATTGGGATTTATTGAAAGATGCCAAGACGGTAAAAAAATTGTTTCATCTGGGAAACCACTACGATTTAGTGAGACGAGTTAACCCAACTTCAATTAGTGAATTATCTGATATACTCGCACTGATACGACCAAATAAATTAAAATTGGTTGATAAGTATTTAAAAAATAAAGAAAGTGTATTGAAGGAATTATATACTAAAACATCACCAAGTGATATGCGTAAATCTCATACTGTTCCGTATGCTATGATTATAGTTTTACAATTACATTTAATTAATGCAGGGATAGGAAAATGAATCTTTACGAATTAGCAAACAACATACAACTGACATCGACAGAACAGGGCATTCTAGCCATTATTCACATCTCATCGTCACCATCAACTGCCTATACTAATATAAGTGGCACACAGCAACTCATGGTAGCTCAGAAGAAGCTTTCATCGTATGGTTTAATTAATGTTGCGAATAATCGGGCAGAATTGACAAGTTCTGGTCGTTTAGAACTTCATCGTTACAATATTGTAGACGAGGATGGTTTAACTGACACAGGCAAAGACATCCTAGCAAACAGTGTTACGGATAAACAAGAATGGATTTCTAGTCGTTAGATTTAGATAATGGTTTAATTGTAAATTGCATATTCTGAGGAATCGGTTTTCTTTTTCTCTTCCTAACATTGGATGGTCCTTGCATATTATATGTAGGAAGTGGTCCAATCACTCTAGTTACAAAATCTATAGAAAATAATTTCAGAATACTTCTGGTTTGTTCACTGATGCCCAATTTAGAGAATTCAATAGATATTGGATAAAGTTCACGTGAAGTTGTGTACCAGTTAAATGCTATATCTATAATAGCATTCTCATCGATACCATTAACTGGGCATAAATCTAATACATAAGATACGATATGCTTCTTTGTAATGTTATCAACAATGTTTAGGTATTTTTTATCATTATAATGAATTAACGTGATAAACTCATAACCTTTATAACCGCGTGGGTGGTCTTCTACTATTAATGGAAAATTTTTGTTTGACATTATATATTTATACCTGTATTTGTTATTATAGTTCTATTTATTAGATAAACCAAAAGAGTGTTCTATACTGTCACAATCAAATATTAACATGCTACATCAATAACATGAGTGTTAGAAACTGTATTAGAATTCAGTGACCCATCAATACCAGTACCTGCTGGAACTATGATAGTTATTTCAGTGAAATCACTTGTACTGAACTCACCAATATATACGCCCGGAGAGTCTTCAAATATGCTAACTGGGAATGCCACACTTTGTGAATCAAGGAATGTAATTTCATTTTCTATATTACCTGAACCTTGTATCGTAACTGGTGCGGAGAATGTAATAATAAATTCAATAAGATTTTCACAGAAATCTGATGTAGTACCAGTAATCACAACTGTCAATCCTGATGGTGGTGCTAAACTCGGTGTAGGTGTAATCGTTGGTGTAATCGTTGGTGTTGGAGTAGGTGCAACAATGTCAATCACTTCAATACTAAGGAATTCGGCAAAATTGTTATGTATATTTGCAGGTTTTGGTACAGAACATTCTTCTAACCCATCAAACCCCTGTCCAAAAGTGTACCCGATTAAATTAACTGTTCCTGTCGTAGAACTACCAACTAAGTTAGCATTCAATAATAGAGTTGTCGTATCACCAATGCTATTATATGTTGTTTGTAGTACTTTATAATCTCTATCATTAGCTACATCATTTCCAATCAATGTGATACGTCTAGGAGCCATTAATCCTGTCCGTAATACAATGCTACCATGTCTCCCTAAGTCTGTTGCATCGGTGAAGTCGAATATTCTATCATTGGTTACAATGACTGTTGTGTATGTTCCATCAAATGATGAACTGTCAACTTGAAATACTCCTTGGTTTTTACAGATAAATTTAGATTCAACAGAACCAAGGTTACTTACAGACGCTGTGAATGTATTAGGGGTAACATCAATTACAGTATTACCACTAACTTCATTAACATCAATTACTGTATACGTTCCAGAATTTAATGCATCTGAAATTATTTTAAACTCACTATTGTTTATAAATTGGTTTGTATGTGCACCTTCAATAGTAACACTGTCTGTAGTTGTGTTTAAAATTTCATATATTTTAATTGGTTCAATTATGAATAAACTATGTACACCAAACTCAGTAGTATAATCACCTTCTACTGTTACACTTTTAGGTTTAACCGCTGTTGGGATAGATTTTATCTGCAACTTAGTATCATATCTATGGTCACCACTAATCGTAACTGTACCTAATGTTGAATCAATCGCTTGAATATTTTCAGTAACAAGTATATCAGAGTTATCATAAATTAACCCATAGCCACCAACACATTCAAAAAGGTCACAACATGATAGTGGGTCAAACCCACATGGTTCATCCCACTCTAGTCCGAAACCTACTGGACTACATAATGGTTTATTTTCAATTCCAATGCCTGTGAATATTGTTTCAGTGAATGTGATATTCATAGATTCAAAAAAATTATACTTTTCGATCACTTCTAGGAATTTAGTATGATATGGTTTGACTTCTTTGATGTATTCAATTAAAGAATCAATTGGTTTAATGATGTTTGTATTGTTTGATGCCATTATATTTTATAATTTTTATATATCTTTATTTATAAAAATAATGTGGCTTTGTAAATGATTTATTTGAAAGTGTTATCTATCCACTTTAATAAGCATGTAAATGTGTTTTTATTTAACTTATCGTAGATTGAACCATCTTGGTTCATTATTAACGAGTATTTATTGCAGAATATGTGACATTTGGATGCACGAAACTCTGTTAGAATCTGGTAATTATTTTTGTTTATGTTATACAATATACTCTTTTGCCTTTTTCAGAAAGTCATCTCTGTATGTTTCTTTTATTTTATTTTTATTAATGCGACAGTGCTCTGCGCTGTCAGCCAACTCAGCCAACTTTTCATGTAGTAACTTCTCTTTATCTTCTTTAATAGACTTGGACATTAAAATATCTCGTATTTGCGTTGTTATAAAATAGTTAATTATATTTATGTGTGGTCGTTATAATTTACAACTTTTTTATAATTTGATAACCATTAGACGTGTTTGAGCTTCAAAATCAAAGTAAATTGCATTAGAAATGTATTGTAGAGTGGTTAATTTCCCTAATTTAACAATTGCTTCGCTTGTATCTTTAACGTCAACATTGTAATCGGGTAATGCTACCCCCCAACCTAACTCAATTCCTTGTTCTGCTAACTTATAATTGTCTCCATTATAATCAGGGACAATGATTTTAGTTCGTGGAGACTGTGATAATATTTTAATTTGTTCTGGTGATAATCTATTCTCTTGAACAGATACACCATTTAATTGATATGCATCGAAAAATCCTTCAGTTACAAATAATGGTTTGTGTATATTTTTATACAATTCATCCATACCATATATAATGTTAGTTTTGCTGATATTTGCATTAATGTACTTATTTTTCGCGGTTTTTATTAAACTCCTAGCTTGGTAGTATATCATATTACTATTGTGCATGAATGGGATAATTACCCTATTTAATAATGACCTAGCAATTGACGTATGTTGTATACCCATGTTAGTTACACCAGATGATATATAGAATTGATAATCCTTGTAATTCACATTTCTGGATTCCAAGTATTTAATTGCACGTTGTGCAATAATATTCCCAGATTTTTTTACTGGAATGAAATAATCAGGCACTTTTAAATACTTAAGTTTAGTTTTAGTTCTTTCAACTTTAGTAGATTTGTAGTTATGCTTTAACTGGTATTCATTTATGATTTTTTTAAGACGTGGAATATCAACATCGAATGATTTGAATATTTCCCACATGTCTGCGGAGAATGGTTGTTCTCTCGTATGATTGAAACTTCCGTCACAGTTTAAATTGAAACAATGGTATAATATATTGTCTCCACCAAAATGCCATCCACCACGTGGACCTTTAGTTCTACCACCGTCTCCACACATTTCACAATATACTGAATGCCATCCATCATGGGAGACTTTTCGTATATCTAGTGCTTCGCGTATTACATCTTCTGCATATTCCATCTCAATATTTTAACATATTTGATGGAATATGCAATGTCAATACTTATTTTTTCACTAATTCTTCCACTTCTTCTGGACATTCGTCTACAGATTTAGTGAATTCTGCGATTTTTTCTTGTAATTCTATGCGATACTCTTCAACGTTTTCTAATGTCTCTTGGATATTTTCTTGGTGTAATTGATTAACTTTCAATTCACGTGTAGCAATTAAAGCTTCAAGACGAAGACGCACGTCAGATGATGTCATCCACATATCCTTTCCACCGATAACTCGTGTAATTTCTTCTTCTGTTAAGAATCCATTATATATATCGTTGAATAGCTCTAAAAAGTATATCTTATTGAACTGGATATTGTCTTCAAGGTCATTACCCTTGCCAATTAATCCCTGACTATAATAATGCACCATAAAGATGCAGTTATCATGTATAGAGAACTGGTGACCACTTAGGAATATCATAGTCGCGGCTGAACAAGCTTCACCTTCCAGTGAAGTAATTATAGTAGCTTTACAATCGCGCATTGCCGAAATAATTTGGATAGTAGTGGAAATTGACCCACCTGTGTTATTTACGTACATAAAAATAGTATCATGCTCTTCAGCAGTTTTCATAACATTGAGCATATCGATAAATGCGGCGGTTGAATCAATGTTATCCGTTAAATAAAAGTGGTGATGGTTCATCGGTATTGTCTGTTTAAAATACCTAATTGATGGATTCATCATTTCTTGGTGAATTAATGGCATTGCATCCATGTCAGTCATCGAGGTTTTATCGGTCATTTATAATTCCCTATTTCTTTGCGGTTACTTTCGATTTAATAAATTCATATGCTGTCTCAACATATGACCAAAGGTCGTACTTATTTTGTAAATAGAGTCCTGTTAAAGACCCAACTAAAAACCAAAACATATATTTCTCCTAGTTAATTGATATATCTAACTTTTATTTATACATGTGGTAAAAAAATTGTCACATATTTTTATAAGTTATATTCATCTTTAAAAGTTTCAGGCAATACAACGTCTATATCTAAACTTTTTGCTTTTTTCACTTTCGAGGACGAACTATTTATGTCATTAGTTAATAAGTGTGTTGTTTTTTTCGATACCGCAGAAGTAACCCTTCCACCCATTGTTTCTATCTGTTCTTTAAGTGCATTATCTCTAAACCCTGTCATAACTACCACCACGTCTGACATCTCTTCGGTTGTCTCTACTTCAACAAACTCAATTGTATCACTCGTGTCGTCGATGAAATTTAAAACTAGGTGTAAATTATTAACAACCTTATCCGCAGTTTTTGTATCAAATCCATTTAAACCTTCAATGTTTTTTACTGTAGCAGTTTTTAAATCTTCAAATGATATTTGTTTAAGTAACTGTGTTGCTTTTCTAACGCCAAATCCAAATCCGATGTATGGTAATGAACCCATCAATAGTTCAGGAGTCATGTTTATTAGTCGTCTATTTAGATTATCACATATTTTTCCACCGTTAGTTCCGAGCACAGACTCCCATTCCATAGAGATTAAATCAAATATGAACATTAAATTGTCGTCAAAAGAATTATCCCATAAATTATAATGGTCAAATATCTTGGTCAATGATGCTTCTTTAAGTAAATCAACCTTAATTGAGTTGAAAAAATCTAAACATTGTTTGAATTGTACTGTATTATTGTCTGAATCAACAACCATTTCAATATTACTTTCATTCCAAGCAAATTCTATATCTGGTAGTTTCGGAGACGTACCCTTAATTACTTCAAGAATGTACGGTATAACTGAACCAGATTTCGTAATTTTAATTGTAGTTCCAACACCAATGTTGTTTGATACAATGTAATTTCCATTAAATCCTGTGGCAAATCGTACTGTTGTACCAAATAATTCAACTGGTTCAATTTCAACACGTGGTTTCAAATAACCAGATTTAGAAATTTCCCATAAAACGTTGACTACTGTTGCAGTAACAATAGATGATTCTTCGAGTACTTTTAATTTGACAGAGTGAAATGGATTTAAACTTGATGAAGTACTCGTATTAGTACTAGTATCAATGTTACTTGTTAACACCATTCCATCTAATTCATATTCAGATGCGTCTTTAAAATCTAACACTAATTGTTCAAGGGTTTCGAAATTAGCCATGTTACCCAGAATTACTTGATAATATACATCGATAAATCCCCATTCCTTAAGTTGGTAAATTGTGTCAGCTTTCGTTGATGCTATTCTACTTCCATCCATTTTAGTTGCACCATCGTTATCCATTTCTACTATTTGGTATGCAACTACATCAATATCTTTTAAAATACTGGCATCAGTTGTTGAGCGATTCATCGAACCTGCAACTAAATTACGAGGATGTTTGTATTGTTTACCGTATTTTGCTTTAAATGCACTATTTTTCATTATGACTTCTGCTCGAACATATAAACTGCCGATAAAGTCAATGAATTTAGGGACATTAACATGATTCATATGTCTTGTGATGTCAGCACCTTGAATGCCATCACCACGGCTGAATGCTTGTTGTAAACGACCGTGGTTGTAATGAAGTAAGCAACTTATGCCATCTAATTTATGTGATGCAATTAAATCCACACCCTCGTATCCATTACGTTTAAGCCAATTTTCTAAATCATTTATATTGTAAACTTGGTCTAAACTTCCCATCTGGTGTGGTAATTTGATTTTACCACCTCTAACCTCAGACCCTACTGTTTCAAAGTATGGGTGTGTTGGATGTTCTGTTGATAGTTTATTGAATAAAATATCATAAACATCGTCTGGGACAATTGGATTACCTTCTGAATATGCTTTATCATATGCTAAAAGTGTATTGAAATGCTCTGCCGTATCTACTATCATATTTTTCTACCGTAATAATTAAAAAATTAATTATACTACGTAAATTATAATAAGTAAATATATTATTTGTCATTAGACCAATCTAAATCAAGATTCGTACTGTATTCTTCAACTAATTCAATTTTCTTCAGAGATTTTGGGATATCTTTTTTAAAATCGAAAAATTCCATATCATATGACAATGTTATATGACATTTATATGTGTCAAAATCACTAGTTGCGCCGTGCATTTTCACAATCTCGGCATTACGTTTGATTAAATCAGGACAATCAACTTCAATTACCAAACAATTCTCTTCAGGACCAAACGCAGCAAACTTAGTTGGTGTCGCTATGATGGGTTTATCATACGCACCTCTTGGTGAAAAATATGGCAAATACTTTTTCGAATAAACCAAAGTAATATGATACTCTTTCGGGTCTAACATATTTGGCACTTTTAATCGTTTAGCCATAGCAGCTAATTGTTTTCTAGATTTATCTGATAACTTTACAGCCACATATGTACCATCTGGTGTCTTTTTAATTTCACATAGTTTCATTTTTTTTCTCTTGGGTTTTAACTTTCTCTGGGTCAGT
>JQIA01000216.1_pt1 | contig 26997 bp, 22 predicted proteins | sample 811431 | NCBI WGS metagenome assembly JQIA01 (sample SAMN02998118, study PRJNA258478) | marine sediment metagenome | biome: marine; feature: seafloor; material: sediment; isolation source: oil-polluted sediment collected from 3 locations (0.5 km, 0.7 km and 0.9 km)... | place: USA: Gulf of Mexico ...
CCATGGGATTTAGAATTAAACTGACGATGCCTTCCTGTGTTAGTGTGGAACGAAGATCTACCCTCCTTGCTATGGGTGCTGAACTTGAATTAACACCAGGCAGTGAAAAAACTGATGGGGCTATTGCCAGGGCATATAATATAATGGATCGATTTGGTGATACCTATTTTATGCCAAACCAGTTTAAGAATGAAGCAAACTGGCGCTCACATTATGAGACAACAGCCCCTGAAATTATTAAAGATACAGAGGGTGATGCGGACCTGTTTGTTGCAGGTATGGGTACGACAGGAACCTTGATGGGGTGCTCAAAGTTTTTTAGAGATCACAACCCAAAAACGAAGGTTCTTGGCGTTGAGCCGTGTCTGGGGCACAGAATTCAAGGTCTGAAAAATATGAAAGAGGCCATTGTACCTGAAATATACGATCCATCACTTCTTGATGAAAAATTAACCTGTGAAGACAGTGATGCTTTCAACATAGTACGGGACCTGGCATTATGTGAAGGTATTTTCTGTGGTATTAGTACAGGTGCAGCTCTATGGGCAGCGATTGAAGCCGCTAAAGATATGCCAAGAGGTTCAACCGTTGTTGTTATTTTCCCTGACCGGGGTGACAGATATTTATCTACGGAAGTCTTTCGAAGTGTATGCGCTGCATGTCCTCCATAATTAATTTAAATATTGAGTTGTTTTTTTTTTAATATTTATTATTATAGCAGGATATTTAATTGATCTGTTGAGTTATTCAATGAATTGATAATACTGGGGAAATGATTTAAGTATTCGATTTTTATTAAAATATTACGATTATTTTAATATGGATTCTATGAGTTCGAATCATATGTCTGATTTTGGATATACATGATATTTTCATTCTCCCTGCTTTTCTGCTGTTAGCATAATTTACAATGTGATTAGAGTTGTGCTGCTGAAAATCTTTTTTTAATTATAACTTTTAAGTGTTAAATAGATATTTACCGGAGGAAACAATGACAGAGATTGTTGAGATTGTAGCAAGAGAGATACTGGATTCAAGAGGAAACCCAACCGTAGAAGCAGATGTAACCCTTGCCTGTGGTGCTGTTGGTAGAGCAGCTGTTCCGTCCGGAGCTTCAACAGGTACCCGTGAAGCTTTAGAGATGAGAGACAAAGATGTAGACAGATATCTCGGAAAAGGTGTTTTAAATGCTGTAAAAAATATTCATGGTGAGATTGCTCCGGCTTTACTCGGTATGGATGCAGCAGACCAGGTTGCTATAGATAGAGAAATGATTGAACTTGATGGAACTGAAAACAAATCAAAACTTGGTGCAAATGCTATTCTTGGTGTCTCCATGGCAACTGCCCGGGCGGCTGCATTGGCATATAATCAACCTCTCTACAGGTATATCGGCGGGATCAACGCAAAAGCAATGCCGCTACCGATGATGAATATAATAAATGGTGGTTCTCATGCAGCCAACAGTTTGGATATACAGGAATTTATGGTGATGCCTGTAAGTGCAACAAACACTGTTGAAGCTGTTAGAATGGGAGCAGAAATATTTCATACACTAAAAAAACTGCTTAAAGCTGACAATCATAATACTGCTGTAGGTGATGAGGGTGGATTTGCGCCAGATCTTGGTTCAAATGAAGAAGCCATTCAGTTTATTATGAAGGCTATAGAAACAGCCGGTTACACCCCGGGTACAGATGTCGGTCTGGCTATGGATGCTGCAGCAAGTGAGTTTTTTGAAGATGGTAAGTATCATCTCAAATCAGATGGTAAAAAATTATCCGGCTCCGAGCTTGTAGATTATTACTCTGACCTGGTAGCAAAATATCCAATTATATCGATTGAAGATGGTTTGGGTGAAAGTGACTGGGACAGCTGGGCATTGATGACAGAAAAACTTGGCAATAAAATTCAGATTGTTGGTGATGACCTTTTTGTTACCAATCCATCAATTTTTGCAAAGGGAATTGAGCAGGGAGTTGCTAACTCTATCCTGATTAAATTAAACCAGATTGGTACAGTCTCAGAAACACTTGAAACTATTGAGATGGCTAAGAAAGCAAATTATACAACCGTTATTTCTCATCGTTCAGGTGAAACAGCAGATACATTTATTTCTGACCTTGCTGTTGGTATAAATGGTGGGCAGATTAAAACAGGCTCATTATCAAGAAGTGATCGTGTTGCTAAATATAATCAGTTGATTAGAATAGAAGAAGAACTTGGTCTTGCTGCAACATTTTCAGGCAAATTATAAAAACTAAAAAGACATTCTGTTGATATTTTAAATAAACAGAATGTCTTTTTTTCTTGAAATCAACAGGCTTGGCTTTTTTATAGCCAATGTGGATGCTCATGAATAAACAATACAATTTTTATAGGAAACTTTACTTTCTCATAACAGCAGTATTATGCTTTGTAGTCATGATGTCTTCATTTGCCTCTGCTTATGTGCTGACCGGATCTCAAATACTGGAACTTGTTGTTTCAAGACTGGGAAAAGCAAAAAATCTCGGTATTCATCAAAAGCTTGTTCTTTATGATGAAAAATTAGAAGGTGGCACCGTTGAACTTGATGAAAGAGTAAATTATATATTTTCAGAAGTATTTCGCTCCGATATTAAATCACAAAAGACAGGTAAGATCCATATTGCATCATTTGACCAGGCACTTGTTATACTTGATGGAAAAATTGCTTCAACCTTTGAAGGTGGTTTTGATCATTATAAAGACCTTTTCCTTTTCAAAGATAGAATGACATTGCAAAAACGTCTTCAAATGCTTGGGTTAAATACAGACCTTACCAGAATAACAAGATACAATGACAGGATAGTGTATATTATAGGACAAAAAACGGAGTATGGCGAAATCCATCCTGAGCTATATGTAGATAAAAAATCATTGTTACCGATTAAATGGGTATTGCGTGGATCTAATTTACGGGGTGAAAAAACCGAGCCGCTTGAAATTGTTTTTCATGATTGGAAAAAATACAAAAAATTGAGATTACCTGGGCGAATTGAGTTCTATAGGAATAATAGTTTAGTTCGTGAGATAACTGTTGGCAAAGTCATGATTAATAGAAAACTGAATAATAATGCCTTTGATTTTGAAAAGCTAAAAATTAAATATGCAGCTTCAGATGTAAAAGAGACTGAAACAAAAAAAGATGAGAATAAAAGTGATGCCCGAAAAACCATTGACGGGCTTAACAAAATAATTGAAAATGACCAACTTGCTTTTTAAAACAATTGTTGAAACAAGCAGGGTGTTAAATGATAACTTTATTTTAATAATTGGGGATTGAGTATGGCTAATACGACTAAGTTTATATTTGTAACTGGAGGCGTTCTATCATCGTTAGGGAAAGGGCTCGCTTCAGCAGTTATTGGTTCTCTCCTTGAAGCAAGAGGGCTCACAGTAACGATACAGAAACTTGATCCATATATAAATGTTGACCCGGGGACTATGAATCCTTTTCAGCATGGTGAGGTTTTCGTTACAGATGATGGTGCAGAAACGGACCTTGATTTAGGCCATTATGAACGATATACAAACGCACAATTAACTCAGGATAATAACTTTACTACTGGGAGAATTTATAACACTGTTATAACAAAAGAACGTAGGGGGGAGTACCTGGGTGGCACTGTTCAGGTTATTCCGCACATAACAGATGAAATAAAAAGAAGTGTACTTCTGCTGTCTGGACGAGTTGATGTTGCGATTATTGAAATCGGTGGAACGATTGGTGATATTGAAAGTCTGCCTTTTTTAGAAGCGATAAGACAACTAAGGAGTGATCTAGGTAAGGAAAATGTTTTATATATTCACTTGACACTGATACCCTATATTCCGACGGCAGGTGAACTAAAAACAAAACCGACTCAACATAGTGTTAAAGAACTTAGAAGTATTGGTATCCAGCCTGATATTCTTTTATGTAGAACTGATCGTGATATTCCTAAAGATATGAAATCAAAAATTGCATTGTTTTGCAGTGTTGATCTGGACGCAGTTATAACAGCCAAGGATGTTGAGTGTATTTACGAGCTTCCGCTTGTGTTTCACAACGAAGGACTTGATGAAAAGATTGTAAAATCTCTTAAAATCTGGACAAGGGCTCCAAGATTATCTGCCTGGAAAGAGTTTGTTGAACAGTATAAAAATCCAAGGACAGCTGTTACAATAGGGATTGTAGGTAAATATGTTGATTTGACTGAATCCTATAAAAGTTTGAATGAAGCTTTATATCATGCAGGTATCCCAAATAGTGCCCGTGTTAATCTTGAATTTATTGACTCAGAGAAAATCCGTAAGGAAAATTGTAAAGAAATTCTTTCTAAAGTTGATGGCGTTCTTGTCCCCGGTGGATTTGGTCAACGTGGTGTAGAAGGTAAAATTCTTGCAGCGAATTATGCCCGGGAAAACAAAGTACCTTATTTTGGTATTTGTCTTGGTATGCAGATAGCTGTGATGGAGTACGCAAGAAACGTTACCAAAATGAAGGATGCAAACAGTACAGAGTTTGATAAGAAAACTAAGTTTCCTGTTATTTATTTGATGAAAGAATGGGTGAATGAGAGAACCGGTGACGTTGAAAAAAGAGATGTAGCTTCTGATAAAGGTGGAACATTAAGGCTAGGCGCATACCCATGTACACTTTCAAAAAATACATTTGCTTTTGATGCTTATTCTGAAGGAAATATTTCTGAACGGCATAGACATCGATATGAATTTAACAATGAGTATATGGAAGAACTTAAGAAAAGCGGGCTTGTAATTAGTGGAACGTCTCCAAATGGTGAGCTTGTTGAAATTGTCGAGGTGAAAGACCATCCATGGTACCTCGGTTGTCAGTTTCATCCTGAATTTAAATCTAAACCAATGTCTCCACACCCACTTTTTGTAGATTTTATTAAAGCTTCAGTTCAAAATTCTAAATAATAAAAAAATGGCTCGCAAACTACTAAGTGTTTGCGAGCCATTTTTTCTTTTTTTTCATCAAAAAAAATTATAAAAAAAATTATCTCGATGAAGCTTTTTTAGCAATAAGAGCCATTTCTATATTTTCTTTCCATTCGGATCTTGAAATTCCCCATTTCTCACAATCTACGCGATCAGCATCTCTATTAAAAGCTGATTTCAGCCATTTAATAGTTTTTTTGTCATAGCAATAAGAGGCAAAAGAGCTATCCATAATAAATGTTGAGGGCATTTCTGACGGATTCTTCCGGATTAATTCTGTTAACTGGTTCGCTGTTAAAGCATACATTACTTGTCCCTTGTACATTGAAAGGTAAAGAAGATCATTTAAGCGAGAAGTTCTTCTGCCTCAAGATATTCTTTTGTCGCTCTGACCGAATAATTAAATAATCGTGAACCTGATATTACGACAAAAGCATTTTCAGAATCGTTACATATTTTTGCAAAGGCCGGGCCGATAGCCGAAGCTGGATCTTCTTCATTTTGGGCAGTTTCAAGTGATTTAATATAGGTGTCAAATCTTTCTTTAATTAGATCAAAATAATTTATATCATGCCCTATCATTAATGATGTTACATTAGAAATATCTTTTGAGAACTCACGTATCATTTCCCAGAATTTTTGTTCAAATAGTTGTTTTTTTTCGAAGGCTTGCATATAGATCGCAATGCTCCAGCCAATCGTTATGATTTTTAAAAGTTGAAGTTCATATTCAACAGTTACTGTATTTATATTTTGATTCTTAGGTAAAGTTTCAACAAGGTGTTTTATTTCGTCTCTATCAACTGCGTACTCTGCAAGATTTTTACAAATAGTATCCAAAGTTGTTTTTTCTTTTTCCTGTGTTGCCATCCTGAGCTCCTTTTTTTGGAGTAAACTATTATATAATAATGTATTTGTACAGAAAATATTCTCAATAGTGATAGTTGTAAAAAGTACATATCGTTTTAAAAAATAATCAAAGTTCATTTTTGGTTAAATATCAAATTGTGATGACATGTCGTCAATGTTACCACTCAAATAACATATGTATATTCACTAATGTTTTCCTGATTTGAACAAAAAATAAAATTTATAATTAATAAACATAGATAGTTGAGAAGTTGGCTCTAAGTCGTGGCACACTTCTTGGAATAGGTGTTGGTGTCAAAATAGTTTTATATTATTTCGGAGGAAACACCAAATGACAGAAATTACCAATTTTATTCAATCTGACGAGTTAAAAATAACAAAAAAATTCAATGTAATAAAACTAACATTTATTGTTAGTTTCATCCTTATATGTTTTACCGCAACGAATGTAATTGGTAAAAATGTTACTGTAGAATGGAGTAGAAATGATAGTGCAGATTACTATGTTGTTTATTGGGGTAACAGTTCCGGTGATTATAGCCAGCAAAGTGTAAATATTGATTCAACTGAAACTCAGTATACAGCTGTAGGCATTTCTGAATCGAGTACCTGCTATTTTGCTGTTAAATCTTTTAATACTTGTGGTAATGCAAGTGATTTTTCTGATGAAATAATAAGTAGCGCCACGACAGGTTTTAGCTGCTCAATATCAAGCCCTTTATCTGAACAGTCAATCATGGCAGGGTCTACAATTAATTTTCAAGGCAGCACAATTGGTGGCAGTGGAACATTGAACTATGCATGGAATTTTGGTGGTAGCGGTGCTGGTACAAAGATTGTTGAGGATCCAGGGAATATAACATTTTCAAATACAGGAACATACACTGTAACTTTTACAGTAACCGACGACAGTAGCAATGTGGTTTCTGACACAGTTAAAGTAAATGTTGCTTCTGACACTATTCCATCAGCTTCTATTTCAAGCCCATTACTAGAACAATCAATTATGGTAGGCATGACAGTAAATTTTCAAGGCAATGCTTCGGGTGGGAATGGTTCTTTAACTTATATGTGGGATTTTGATGGTGGTTCTACGGTTAAAACTGTCGAAGATCCGGGTAATGTTGTTTTTTCAACTGCCGGAACTTATAGTGTTTCTTTCATAGTTACAGATACAGATGGTGATGTTGCTTCAGACAGTATTAAAATTAACGTGGCATCTGATACAATACCAGCAGCTTCAATTATAAATCCTTCTTCAGAACAGTCAATTTATGCAGGAACATCCGTTAATTTTCAGGGAAATGCAACAGGTGGAAATGCTCCTTTGACATATCAATGGGACTTTGATGGTGGTGCTGCGACCAGTTCAGTAGAAGATCCGGGAAATGTAGTATTTACGACTGCAGGTGTATATGAAGTTGCTTTTACTGTTACTGATTCAGATGGGGACGTTGCATTGAACACTGTGATTGTAAATGTTGCATCAGATACTGTGCCATCGGCTTCGATTGTGAATCCTATCTCTGAAAGATCGATCATGACAGGTGGAGTAGTTAATTTTCAAGGATCTGGATTAGGTGGAAACGCTCCATTGACATATCATTGGGACTTTGATGGTGCAGTATCATCAAGTTTGTCTATGAATCCGGGAAATGTAATGTTTTCTGATGCTGGCTTATATGTAGTTGTTTTCAGTGTTACAGATACAGATGGAGATGTTGTTTCAGATACAGTTAATGTAGTTGTTGTAGATGATATTGTTCCAGTTGTATCGATCGCTAAACCTGCTTCTCTGGTTGAAATTGAAAAAGGGGAAATGATTGATTTTCAAGGGACTGTAACTGGTGGAAACACCCCTCTGTCATATGTATGGAATTTCGATGGAGGCTCTGACCAGAGTTTGATTGAAGACCCCGGTAATGTTACTTTTTCAAATGCAGGTACTTATAATGTTTCGTTTACTGTAACTGATGCTGATGGCGATGTTGTTTCAGAAAGTGTGACTATTATTGTTCCAACTACAACTACCGTAGATACAGAAGATCCAGTTGATGGAGATACGGAACAACCAGATCCGGTTTATCCTGCTGAAGAGATAGATGTGCCACTCACCCCTGAACTTCAAGCTGATATACCAGATCAATCTGGACACTCAAGATGGCAGATTAGTACAGACTTAAATTTTACTTCAATCCTTATTGATATTTTGAAAAATAGTGATTTGTCATACCTAAAAGTTCCCAGGCTTGTTTTGACTGGCGGAACTAAATACTACTGGCGTGTGAGTAGAAATAATACAAAAAGTGATGATTCTACATGGTCTGAAACGATGTCTTTTACGACAACCACAGACGTGGTAGCGGACGATGACTCAAATGGTGTTTTTGATATGCAGGATATTGATGACTCTGTGGATGTAGATTTAGACGGTGTTCCAGATATTGAACAGGATGATATTAAATGTGTACGAAATATTATTAAAGATTCAAATGTAATTGGTGTAAAAAAAGGTGTCAACGTTGAGGAAATTGAAATAGTTGAGTCAATAGACCATCGTGACATTGAGGACACAGTGGGGATGCCTGATGAAATGCCAGCAGGTCTTATTGGGTTTAAAATAAAGGTTACTAATCCTGGAGACACTGCTGAAGTTGTTGTTTGTTTCTCAGAATCTGCGCCAGAAAATGCCGGCTGGTATAAATACGATTCAATTCATGGATGGCAGAATTATACTTCATGGGTACTTTTCAGCAGAGAAAGGATGTCTGTAACGATAACGCTGACTGATGGTGGACTTGGTGATGCAGATGGTATTGAAAATGGAGTTATCGTTGATCCGGGTGGGTTAGGTATAGTTTCATCGACGCTTCCAACTGCTTTCTCAGAAATGGCTGCAGAAAAAGGTTGTTTTATTGAGAGCAGCAGACCTTTTAATAGTGCAGCAACAGTTAATTCTTTTAGATTGCTCTTCGTCATATTATTAATCTGCTTCGGTTTGGTGGCATTGCAATGTAAGTTATTTAAGAAATAATAGTTTATCAGCGTCCCAGCGCGGCTATTTTTGTTGGGACGCTTGTTGAATATAAGGTCAATCTCGATTAGAATATCCTGAATTTACCTATATGAACAACCCCCCCCAATTATTTATGTTTGCCTGATGGTATTTCATACTTGATGAGATATCGCAACTTATGTGGTTAAATACGACTTTTAACAACATCAGGTGAAAATAGATATTTTATCTTTTGTAAAACAATATGTCTAATATAATTAAATTGTTAAGTGCTTGCTGAGCTGCTGTGGCACGCTTCTTGAAATATGTAAAAAGTGATTACACATAATTCTTATTGTTTCGGAGGCTCTACTAAATGATAAAAGACATATACTTTCAAGAATCTCGTAGCTCAAATCATCTAATAATAAAAAAGTATATCAGCATCTCTATCATTACAGGCATTATTCTTCTATCCAGCCTTGTTTCAAATGCATTTTCAAAAAATTTGACTTTACAATGGAACCAAGATGATAATGCTGATTATTATGTGGTGTACTGGGGAACCAACTCCGGTGTTTATACTATGAACAGCGACAATATTGATGTTCAGGAAACTGAATATACAGCTACAGGACTATCTGATTCCGGGACTTACTATTTTACGGTAAAAGCGTTTAATAGTTGTGGTAATTCGAGTGATTTTTCAGATGAAATTGTATGTACAGAAGCTGATGGAACTGTAACTAAAGATGAGGGTGATCATACTGATTCAGTTTCAGAGGATGATGTTATAAACATTTCGTTAACTCCTGAACTTCAGGCTGAAATATCGTCATCAACTGTTCAGACAAGATGGCAGATAAGCCTTTCTCCAGATTTTTCTACAATAGAACTTGATATCGTTAAAGCAAATGACCTGTCATTCCTTAAAGTACCACGACTTATTTTGAATGGTGGCACAACATATTACTGGCGTGTAAGTATTGATAATACAAAGGGTGAAACAACAGGGTGGACAACAATCAAATCCTTTTCAACAATAGTAGTTGTTGCAGTGGATGATGATGGAAATGGTATTCCTGATGCTCAGGAAATTGACAGTTCAACCGATATTGATTCTAATGGTGTTGCCGATCTGGAGCAGGACGATATCAAATGTGTTCGTAATATAAATAATTCTCAGATTATCGGAGTAAAAAAAGGGCTTAATGTGAATGATATTGAGCTTGCGGAATTTATTGATCATAGAGATATTGATGATACAACGGGTATGCCTGACGAAATACCTTCAGGGCTTATTGGGTTTAAAATAATAGTCGATAATCCAGGAGATAACGCGCAGGTTATTGTATACTTTTCAGAGCCGGCAGCTGACAATGCGGGATGGTATAAATATGATTCAATCAATGGCTGGATAAATTATACATCAAATGTATTTTTCAGCAGCGATCGTATGTCTGTGACTATTGACCTGATTGATGGTGGATTAGGAGATGCAGATGGAACAGCAAATGGTGTGATTGTTGATCCTGGTGGATTAGGTATCATGTCAACTACTGAAAATGGCGTTCTTTCAGCGGCTTCAGATGAGGGAGGCTGTTTTATAATTACTTCAGATAATTTTATGGACTCAGTTAGTGGGAATACTATGAACGTTTTTGTTCTTAGACTTATTGTTTGTTTATCGGTTCTCTTGATATCAAGGCATTTCTATCGAGTCGAAAATTAAAATAAAAAAGTTGAGCATTTAGAATCCCCCCCCCCACAAGGTTCCCGGTATACTGCGGGAGCCTTTTTTATGCAGCGTTCTTATAGTTTCATTTAATCCGAGTTTCAAATATTCCATTAATTTAAAAAGTTGACTCGCCCTGAAAGATTTAATACTAATATACATATCTGTTATTTTTCTACAAAGTGTTACAATAGATCGACAATATTTAATAATACCGAAGCATTTCAAATCTTATTGAGGGCTATATGAAAAAAATTATTTTTATTATTTTACTGATTATTTTTTTGGTTGTGACTGTATTTACAGCATGGTTGTATTTATTTCCTGAAAAAGCATTGAAGAGTATTAGCGACTCTGAAAGAGGGAAGGCTGGTCTGGAGCTCTTTGAGGTTGATGTTAATGGTATGAGTATGAAATATTTATCGGGTGGGCAGGGTGAACCTCTTCTTCTGATACATGGCTTTGGGGCAAATAAAGATAACTGGACTCGAATTTCAAGGTATTTAACACCTCATTTCAAAATTATTGCACCTGATCTGATTGGTTTTGGTGAAAGTGCAAGACCTAAAGATGTAGATTATTCAATTCTATCTCAGATGGAAAGAGTCAGAGCCTTTGCAGATAAACTGGATTTAAAAAGATTTCATCTTGGTGGAAGTTCAATGGGTGGAAATATTTCTGCAGCTTTTGCCTCTGAACATCCTGAATATATCAAAAGCTTATTACTTCTGGCACCGGGCGGGGTTTATTCTGCCGATGACAGTGAATTAAAAGGACTGCTTAAACAGGGTAAGAACCCTTTAATCGCAACAGACCGAGAAAGTTATAATGAAGTTATTGATTTTGTTTTCTATAAGAAACCGTTTATTCCCTCACCGATAATTGACGCTTTTGCCGCTGAAGCTATAAGAAACAAGCCAATAAATGATATTGTATTTAAAGCAATACATGAAAGACCTTTAGCAACGGATGAGGTTTTACAAAACTGTTCAATACCCACTTTGGTGATATGGGGGAAAAATGATAGAGTTCTTCATTGGTCTGGTGCGAAGATCCTGGGTGATATTATGAAAAATGCAACGATAACAGTTTTTGAAGAAACCGGGCATTTACCGATGATAGAAAAACCAAAGGAGTCAGCCGAAGAATTTTTGAAATTTACCAAATCATTACAAAACTAAACGGCGACAGCTTATATGGATTGTGTAAAAAAAATGGCTAAAACTTGATTGTCAGGAGGATACCACATGGAATCGATCAAGGTTGAGTATGATGAAGACTCGGATACAATTACGAAAATTGAAGATGAGAAGCCAGAACTCTGGATAAATGTTTGTGAGAGATTTAATGATGATGTTCATCGAATCCGAAGCATAACTGATATGGAGTCGTTCACAGGATTATTTGAGTGTATTGATGACGACAATAAAGTGTTTTATTACATAGTCGAAGAAGACAAAGCACTCTATAAATACAAACGTCGTAATGTGTATGAGAAGCTCGGTCTGTAGTGATTTGATTGTTTAAATCTTTATGTCAAGGTTTTCGCCTTTTTCAGAAGATTCGGAATAACTCTGTTGTCCTGATTTTCCTGTTTCTGGTTTTCCCTGATTATCCAGTTTACCGCTGGCTATTTCACCTCTTGCTTCCATTTCTTTCATAGAGGCAGAGGAGGCAATTGCTCTATCAGCTGCTGATGGATTTGCTGGCGCTAGTGCCGCTTTTTGAACTATGCCCATTTTTGTTGCCGTAGCTTCCGGGTCGTCGGGTATTTCAGAAACATCTATTGGAACTTCACCACCCACGGCATATCGTACGCCATCCGGACCGGTTTGATATTCAAATGATGCTGAACCGGCGTATTGACCACCCACCGCTACATGGGCCTGCTCATGGGCTTTTACCTCAGTATCTCTTTTTTTTAATGATTCAATTTCCTTAAGTTCTTCAGCCGTTACATTCTTTTGATTATTGGTTTTATCAACTTTTTCGTTTTTAGTTTCGTCGGTTTTTTGTGTGTTATCATTTAATTTTTCATCCTGACTCTGGCCGTAGCTATACGGTGATATCACTGAGCTTGAAAAATTATTTGATATACCAGTTGAATCCATAAAACCGCATTCCATAAAAAAGTTAAGGCAAACCTTTACTAAACCTCTACAATCAACTGATCGGATTGATATAACAAAAACTTTAGTTATACCTTTTTATAAAACTATTGAGTTATGGAATTATATATCATATTCAGTAGCTTACTTAAAAGTCCTGTTTACTTTATTAAGATAATGCAGTATAATCAACTGTATCAATACTCCCATCATGTAAATTAAATCTTAATGCATTTGACACCCACAAGAGTGAAAAATGAATATCAAAATTATTAATAATAAAAGCATAATTATCAAGCTTTCCGTTATAATAATTTTTGTGAACTCTATTGTTTTTAGTGCATATGGTTTTATTCAGTATTACGCAATCAAGAAAAACAGAACTGACGAATTGTTCAGGATGACAGAAATATCAACAAAAAAACTGGCTGGAAACCTGGCAGTTATCTTGTGGAATGAGGATATTGAAAAAGTTAATGATACATTAAAAAATGAAATGTATGAGAAGAATATATATGGGATTATTATCAAGCGTGATGAATTAGATTTAGCTAGTTTTTTTATATATAAGCGCGATGAAGATTGGAATACGATATCCTCTAATGAAGAAATTACAGGGAATTTAATAAAATACCAGAGTGATATTAAACACAATAATACAAAACTGGGTGAGGTTATTGTTTACTCTACATATAAATTTCTTGATAAGGATCTTGCTAAACAACTTCTTAATATATTTTTAATAAATCTTGTTGTAAATATAGTACTGATATTTTCAATATATATCAGTTTCAAAAAATTACTTATCGGGCCGTTACAAATTCTTGAAAAATTTATCATTAAACTTCAAAAAGGGGACTTATCATCAAGGCTACAATCCGGTAATGATGAAATTGGAAGAATCAATTCATTCTTAAATAAACTTGCTGATGAACAAATGAAACGTGCTGAGGCAGCAAAAGAAATTGCCGGTGGTAATCTGCAGCAGGATATTTCATTAAATTCAGAGGATGATGTCCTGGGAATGGCATTGCAGGAAATGATTTCGAGTCTGAATAAGATTACATATGAACTCTTAAGTTCAGCAAAAAAAGTTGATGAAACATCAATAGATGTTTTCAGCAGCAGTAAAGAGTTATCAGAAAGTGCGGAAAGGCAGGCTCTTTCAATAGAACAAACGGTAGAGGCAATGACTCAAATAGAGATGCAGACAATGCAAAATGCAAAGAATGCAGAAGAAGCTTATAGTTTGACAACAAGTGCGAAAGAGTCAAGCCATCTTAGCGTTCAAAAAATTAATGATATGACGATGGCAATGAATGAAATTATTAACTCCAGAGATGAAATTGGGAAGGTAATAAAAACAATAGATGATATTGCTTTTCAGACAAATCTGCTTGCTTTAAATGCTTCAGTTGAAGCTGCAAGGGCAGGGCGGCATGGTAAAGGTTTTAATGTTGTAGCCCAGGAAGTAAAAATACTTGCAAACCAATGTGCAACCGCAGCACAGGAAACGTCTGAATTAATCGACAAATCAGCAAGAAGGGTAAATGACGGAAATGAAATCGCCAAGATCAATGCGGATGCTTTTTTAGCCATTAATGAGTCTATAGAAAATGTGACACTGCTGATAGGTCAGATAACATCTGACAGCCAAAAACAGGCCGAAAGTATCACCCTGGTTAATAACAGTTTAAAGGATATTGAAAATATAACTAATAAGAATAATACAAGGGCTACCGAAACGACTGCTGCCTCAAAAAAACTATCGGATCAGTCCTCACATGTAAACCGGCTTCTATCAAATTTTACACTAAAGTAATTTAATACTTTATTATCCACCTAAGTATGCTTTTTTAACTTCCGGGTTATTCATAAGGCTCTCAGCGGTACCTTCTGCAACGATTTCCCCTGTATCCATAACATAACCCCGATGGGCAAATTTTAATGCAAGGTTTGCATTCTGCTCAATTAGAAGAATCGTCATCCCTTCTTCATTAAGCTGTTTTAAAACCCTAAACATATCATACATTAAAAGGGGAGCCAGTCCCATTGACGGTTCATCAAGAAGGATAAAATCGCAGGCGGTCATAATCGCGCGACTGATTGACAGCATCTGTTGTTCACCACCACTAAGTGTTTCACTTCTTTGTTTTTTCCTCTCAGCCATTTTCGGGAAGAGATCATAAACCCTTTCATAGTCTATTTTCAGCTTATCGTCATCTTTTCTTGAATAAGTGGCAAGTTTGAGATTCTCATCAACGGTAAGATTACCAAATATATGTCTTCCCTCGGGGGCAAGTGCCATATGGTAATCTGAAACAATTAAATGGGCCGGTACATTTAGAAGGCTATTGCCATTATATAAAATATCACCTTTGGTTACCTTGGATCCTTCAGGCGGCGGTATTCTTGTTATGGCATGAAGGGTGGTTGTTTTGCCAGCTCCATTAGAGCCAATCAAAGTAACAATTTCACCTCTATCAACATTAAATGAAATACCGTGAAGTGCTTCGATATTACCGTATTGAACGTATAAATCTTTTATTTCCAGTAACATCAGATATTATCGTCTCCAAGATAAGCTTTAATAACAGCAGGGTTTTTTTGAATTTCCTCAGGCGTTCCCTCAGCAATCGTTCGTCCAAAATCGATTACTTTTATCCAGGTGCAGAGGGACATTACTACTGCCATCTGGTGTTCGATCATCCATATAGTTATATCAAATTCATTATAAATCCATTTTATAAGAGTGATAAGATCCTGAACATCGGCAGAGTTCAGGCCGGCTGCAGGTTCATCTAAAAGCAGGAGGTCTGGTTTTACGGAAAGGGCTCTGGCAATTTCAACCTTTCGCTGAATACCATAAGGAAGGTTCTTGGGCTTTTCATTTATAAACTGCATCAGATCGAGTGCTTCTAAAATCTCAAAAGCGATGTTTCTCATCCGTTTTTCATTTTTAATGTATTTTTTATTTCTTACAAAACTGTCCCACAGATTATACCCAAGATTATAATGCTGAGAGATCAGTATATTATCAAGTAAAGACATGTCATGCCAAAGTCTTATATTCTGAAAAGTTCTTGCAATACCCATTGATGTTACTTTATGAGGCTTTAATCCGTTGATTGATTTGTTTTTAAGCGTTAGTTTGCCTTTGGTGGCCTGATAAAAGCCACTGACAATATTAAATACAGTCGTTTTACCAGCTCCGTTTGGCCCAATCAAACCCATCAATTCTCCACCTTTAAAATCGATAGAAAAATTTGATACGGCAGTAAGTCCTCCAAAATTCTGGGTTAAACCGTCAATTTTTAGCAAAGACATATAGAAGATCCACCTTAAATAATATAATTATTTAAATTTATAATATTTTTTTAGTTTTGGGAAAATATCTGACAATTCTTTATTGCCCATAATCCCTTCAGCTCGAAATTGCATTAGAATTACCAGAATCAGGGGAATAATGACCCATTTTAAAACCTGACTTAAATGGAATGTGTCTGGTATCAACGGTATATAATGAATCAAAGTGTCAGCTGCCGGTATTATAAACCTTAAACCTTCAATTAGAAGTGTAAATAAAATAGCGGCAATAATGGAACCGCTCAAAGAGCCCATGCCACCTAAATAAACCATTACCAGACACTCTGTAGATTTTAAAATTCCGAATGAGCTTGGGTTGATATAACCCAGAATATGGGCAAATAAACCACCGGCAATCCCGGCAAGCCCGGAGGAAAACATGAATGCCACAAGTTTCATTTTGTTTGTATTAACGCTCATGATTTCTGCCGCAATTTCATCCTGTTTGATTGCGATAATGCCTTTACCATAAGTCGATGAAACAAATCTCCTGATAAGAAAGACAGAAAAAACAGTGAAAACCAACACCCAAATCAACATCCAGGGAAGAAATATTACATCCTCCATTGCGAAGATAATAGTCTTCATCCCCATTAGACCACGAGCACCGCCAACGATATCCAAATTTATAAACATACTACAAATAATGAAATTAGCGGCAATTGTAATTATTGCAAGATAATCATCCCGTGTTTTAAAAGATGGGATCGCTATTAAAACTGAAGATAATGCTGCTACGATGCCACCAATAATCAGAGTAACCGGGAAGAAATAAAGAGCCAGATCCGGCGATAAAAAAGGTCCCCCAAAGGACTTGCTCGTTGTAAACAGGCAGATATTTAAAACTGATGTTGTATAGGCGCCAACAGCCATGAAACCAGCGTGGCCACAAGCAAACTCTCCCATATAACCATTAATGATATTGAAGCTTGATGATAATATTATATTAACACCGATAAACATGATTACTGTTTGGATATACAGATCAATAACTTCAAAATATGCTGATGTAACAATTCCTATTGTAAGAAGTAACAGCATAAGAGGTACTGACAACTTTTTCATATCAAACCTATATTTTTGTTGATTTCGCAACACCGAAAAGACCGGTGGGCTTAATTACAAGGATGAGAAGAAGTATTGAAAATGCGATTAAATCCCTGAATGTGGAAGGGAAAAATGCAACTGCAAGTATTTCGACAAAGCCAAGGAGAAAACCTCCAACAAAAGCACCCTTAATATCACCGATTCCACCAACAACTGCCGCAATAAAAGCTTTCCAGCCTATCAGCATCCCCATAAACGGGTCCAGTACAGGGTAGGAGAGTGCATATAAAACGCCAGCAAGTCCGGCAAAAGAAGATCCTAATATGAAGGTGACAACAATAATCGTATCAATCGGAATACCCATGAGCGGTATTGCAAATTTATCATAGGAGATTGCCCTCATTGCCATACCGATCTTAGTTTTGGTAATAATTGTATTCAGTATTAAAAAGACTAATATTGCAGTAAATATTACACCTATTTTCAGGTTGGTCATACTGACCATTCCAAATTTATAAACAACTTTATCAACCAGTTCCGGGAAGCTTTTTCTACTTGCACCAAAAAAGGCCAGGTTGCCGTTTTCAAGAATAAGTCCGCACATTAAAGCTGTAATAACAACGTATAGCCTGTTCGCACCTTTTCGGCGAAGCGGTCTGTACGCGATTCTTTCAAGCGCTACGCCAACAAAAGATGTCAGGACCATAGTAAGCGGGATAACAATAATCAGGGTTGTTGTCCCGGAAAGAGCCAGTTGCCCCTTGAAAAGCAGGGCCGATATAAAAAAAGCAATATAGGCGCCCACCATGAAAATGTCACCATGAGCAAAGTTTATCAGCCTCAGAACCCCGTAAACAAGAGTATACCCCAATGCGATCAGCGAATAAAAACTACCCCATTGAAGTGCATTGAATAAATTTTGAATAATACTGTCAAACACTATTAAAATTCCCTGAAGGATTAATACTGTCCGGCGAATCAGTTAATTCACAAGACAGTATTGTTAACGTTAAGAACTGAAGCTATCTATGGACATACTGTCTCAGTAAATTCAAATTCACCTTTAGGGCTGATTTGAACAACAACAGCACATTTGATCGGGTCACCTTCAGCATCAAACTTCATATTTCCTGTGATACCTTTTACTTCTTTGATTGCAGAAATACCGTCTCTGACGGCTTTTCTGTCTTTTCTTACATTACCAGTGATTTTACCGGCATTTTGAATTCCCGTTAAAATAACATTGATTGCATCATATGTAAGAGCAGCAACATCTGCTGGTTGATATCCATATAATGCTTTGTATTTATCAATAAATTCTTTTGTCGCACCCGTCGCACCGGCAGCGGCATAATGTGTTGAGAAATAATGTCCTATACAATCTTTTCCGCATAGTTCCATAAGTTCTGAATTACCCCAGGCATCAGCACCCATAAATGGTCCTGTCCAACCTAAGTCATGAGCCTGTTTAACGATTAGTGCAACTTCATTATAGTTGTTTGGAAGAAAAATAAAGTCCGGTTTCGCAGCAATTATTTTAGTAAGCTGTGCACTAAAATCCTGATCTTTATCGCCGTAAGTTTCAAAAGCAACAACTGCATTAGCACCAATTTTTTTGTTAAAATCATCTTTGAAAATCTCGGCAAGCCCCTTACTGTAATCATTGGCAAGAGCATAAAGAACAGCTGCTTTTTTTGCTTTAAATGTTTTTATAGCGAAGTCTGTTGCAACCGGTCCCTGAAAGGGGTCAAGGAAAGCAGCTCTGAAAACCCAGGGTCTGTCTTTTGTTGCATCCGGATTCGTTGACCAGGGTGAAATCATTGGGGTTCTGTTGTCATTACAAACCTGACCACCGGGTACTGCCTGCTTACTTGAATTTGGTCCTACAATTGCGAGTACCTGATCACGTTCGATAAGTTTTAACGCTGCAGTAACTGCAGACTCAGCTTTTGATTCATTATCTTCATAGATAAATTCCAGCTTGTATTTTTCGCCACCGACGTCAAGTCCACCCTTTTTATTGATCTCATTCAATAACATTTCACCTGCAAATTTTGATTCTTCTCCTACCTTAGGAATTTCACCGGTTAATGGAATGTTAAAACCAATTTTAATGGTTTTAGCAAACGAAAGGGGTGCAAAAAGAAAGAAAACGGATAAGACGACTACAAAACCAATAAGCTTTTTCACAGGAACCTCCAGATTAAACAATTAAAAGGAATTCAAAACATTGCCAATGGATATAAATTAAAAACATTACGACTGTATTAAAACAAAAGAATTGTTGATTACACATCTGAAAACTTTAAAAGCAGTAGCATCAAACTATTATTATTTCAAGTTATAATTAACGGTGTTTTTAGTAGAGAACAAGTGTTGTTGGTTCGCCTGTGTTTTAATTTCTAAAGATTATAAAAAAATATTTTTTTATAATTGTTTTTACAGGAATTTTTGTTAAAGGATTAGACAAACTGATAAGTCTGCATTAGATTTGTATTATTGATAAATGAGCTGAAATGAGTAAACGTTTTCTGATTATTTAAATCAAAAAACAAAATCAATACCTTAATGGTTCGAGATAGAGTAAAAATGAAAAATAATCCTCCTGACAACGTAACTGACATTATACTTGAAAGTATCTCTGATGGGGTTTTTACCGTAGACCCTGAATGGCGGATAATGTCTTTCAACCTGGCTGCTGAAAAGATTACAGGTATTTCAAGGGATGAAGCAATAGGTAGCTTCTGCTGGGATGTTTTCAGGGCAAATATGTGTGAGGGTAGTTGTGCTTTAAAGCGTACGATGAATGAAGGAAAACCTCTTGTCAGCAGTTCCACTTATATAATAAACAGCGATAAAAAACGAATACCGATAATGGTTTCAACATCTGTTTTGAAAAATGAAAAAGGTACAATTATCGGCGGGGTTGAAACCTTTCGTGATATGAGTGTCATTGAAGAACTCAGAAAAGAACTCGATTCACGTTTCCAATCCGGCGATATGGTCAGCAGTAGTTTATCAATGAAACGTATTTTTGATTTAATCCCACATGTTGCAGAGAGTGACAGCACTGTACTTATACAAGGAGAGACAGGCACAGGAAAAGAGATTCTTGCTAAAGCAATACACAGTGCGAGTAATCGAAAAAACAAGCCGTTTATTGCTATAAACTGCGGTGCTTTACCAGACAACCTCCTTGAATCTGAATTGTTTGGTTATAAAGCCGGAGCCTTTACCAATGCTGTAAAGGATAAGCCCGGTTATTTTGCAGCGGCAGAAGGAGGAACCATTTTTTTAGATGAAATTGGAGAAATCAGTCCGGTATTTCAGGTAAAACTTCTCAGGGTTCTTGAAAATCTTGAGTATGTACCCTTAGGTTCAGTCAAGTCTGTAAAAGCAAATATTAGAATTCTTGCAGCCACAAATAAAAACCTGGATAAAATGGTTGAGAGTGGTGGCTTTCGCCAGGATCTTTACTATCGAATCAATATCGTTCATATGATGTTACCGCCATTACGTGATCGGATGGAAGATATCCCACTTCTTGTTAATCGTTTTATTGAAAAACTAAACAGGTTGAAGGGAAGAAATATATCGGGTGTAGACCAGGAAACGCTTGAGTATTTTATGTGCCATAACTTTCCTGGAAATATAAGGGAGCTTGAAAACATTATTGAACATGCTTTTGTTTTGTGTCGGGAAGGGGTGATTAACTCAACGCACATTCCTATAAATGTAATACCGGATGGTGTTGTTTCGGCAGAAAATGAATCTATTACAGATGCGGTGAAAAGTGCAGAAGCAAAAACAATAATGGCGGCCCTGAAACGAAATAATTACAATCGTTCAGCGACCGCCAAAGAACTCGGTTTGCACAAAAGTACTCTTTTTAGAAAAATAAATAAACTTAAGCTCGTACTTCCGTAAAGAGTGCAGTTAATTCAAGACGATATCGTACCGACTATAAATACCATTCAGGTAGGCTCCAGTGGTAATTAATTTTTATAATTTTGCATAGGGTGTATATTCTTCCGGCCCAATACTTCCCCATCTTGAATGCTTGCTCCATCCGAAACGTTTTTCAATAGGAGATCTTTTCTCAACTCTTTTTTTTCGTTGGTCATAACCAAGGGGCATCACATTATAAAGATTTCTCCGATCATCTTCGTGTCTACGATCGTACCCGCACCTTTTAAAATAATTGTTCTTTTCCATAATAACCTCCAAGAAAATTACTATTGTTAAAAATTACATAAAAGATACATCAAGGTAATAAGGGGATAAATGGCTTATGGAGAGTATTATTCTCCATAGATAAGAACAGGTTTATTTCAACTGTGAAAACAAAATTGTTTTTTTAACACTATGTTTTCAAAAGAGTATCCGGTGGTAATTCATTATGTCATTTGTTTATTCGCTGAGTATCTAAGTTGCTATTATATCTGTTAAATTACTTAGATGCAAATAGTATTATTCAATGATTTAAAAAAAACAATGGTCCTGTTAACCGGGTAAACAGAGGGTTATTCCTTGTTGTAGTAAATACTTGTACAATCGGGGCAGATAGTGTGGGTGAATTGTGAACCAGCTTTGTCTTCAACATATTTTTCAAGGGGCCACCAGGTTTTATCACTGTGGCGAATTCGTCTGCAGGCAGAACAAATCGGGAGGAGGCTTTCAAAAATTTTTATTTCTTCGACAAGTCTGTTTTTTTCTTCAATCGTATTATTCAGTTTTTTAATCAACTGCTCACGGTCATTCTCAGCTTTTTTTTGAGCTGTAATATTTCTTGAAACGCCTACGAATTTTAAATCTCCACTGCCATCATTTTCTTCTTTTATGATTTTTGTTTTAAGCTCCACCCAGATTGTTGAACCATCCTTATGAAAAGTTTCAACTTCGAATGTATAAGTTTTATCGGCTTTTTCATGAAAATCCCGGATTGCGACAGACAATGTTTGCGTTATTTTTTCACTGGAGCTGGGAGTAACAATCTCATTTATGTGTTTTCCGATTGTTTCTTCAGAAGTAAAGCCTCTCAGCTTAAATGTTTCCGGGCTGATGTAAAGAATAACCAGACTCTTGATATCAAGAACCCAAACAGTGTCTGCGAAACTGTTTGGAGCAAGGCTTCTGTATTTATTATCGTTCTGGGCAACTTTGTCTTCAACTTTCATATGTATACCTTCTGTCGGTTATAGAAAATATAATCAGATGTTGTATGAAAATAAAAAATTTTTGAAGATATGATAACTTGTTTATTTCAGATCATTATATATTGATCTGAAATTTCAGGCAATGAATTATTTATTAATAACTTTCTGAGGTCGATAAACTTGGAACGGGTCTAAACATTTTTTCCACTGGCAAGACCCCAAGATAATATCCCGTAAAATGCTTTCTGCAATCAAAAAAGGTGCTTTTGCATTCCTGCAAAAGCACCTTTTTTTGTTTTAGCTACAAAATTCAGATTAAAATACCCAGGAAAGATTGGCCGTCCACGCATGGATTTGCACATCTTCATACTTTCCGGAGAGTCGGCCCCCCAGTGCACTCGAGTGATCCATCGACATATCCCCTATCCATATAAGAGTATACCCAAGTCCCAGTTCGAGGTTCTCCAGCCATTGGTAATTACCTCCCATGCCGAGTCGCCAGGCGTCACCCACTGCCATATCAGGGGTTCTGTGTCTATCTTTAACCATGGAGCTGTCGTAAGCAATCCCGGAAGAGATCCGCCATGCATCAGAGAGCTTGTACTGTCCGCCGAAGGCAATGTGCCAGGTGTCATCATATTTACGATCGACTGTAATGTCGTTGGAATCTTCGGAAGTTATCGTCACGTTCATTTTCCCGAACTCAGACCAGTCATGCCATCCGAGGTTCCCCATAATTGCCCAGCGGTCGTCCAGCTCGTGATAAGAACTGAACATTAAGGTTTGGGGAACCGTCATACCAAGGTCGAGCTTGGCATCCAAAATGCCCAGGCCACCGAGAATAATCTCCATTCCAGGGCTAAGGCCGTTAAACTCGGGAGTGTCTTCGAAATCAAGATCGACTTTTGAAAGATAGGTAAGCCCAAAGCGGGTTCCTTCTTTGAGGTCATACAAAATTCCAAGGTTTGCGCCTAACCCCCATTCCTCCGTATCGATTTTTAGCTGACCGTCAGGGGCTGAGCCGATACCCAACGGATTATTATTGATGGCTGACTTGGTATTAAACTGGCCGTGCATGATGTTCAGGCTAAGCCCTATTGACAGCTTGTCGTCTACCCTGTAAGCCACCGAAGGCATAAATGTAAGCCCTATCAGTTCAGCTTCCTGAACAAAATAACGGCCTGCCCAGTTACTATCATATTCTAGTCCCAGTCCGAAATAGGAAAGTGTCCCTATTCCCATAGACCAGTCATCGTTGATTTTATGGGTCAAAAAAAGCGCCCCTGCCGGTACAAATCCACCCGAATTACCGCCGTTTCCCCCGGTATTCGTTGTGTTTGAATCTGCCTTGAATCTGGAGTCAATATACAAGGCCTGAGTGCCGACCTTAAATTGCGTACCTTCCAGTTTTGTCATACCGGCCGGGTTGGTAAAAAGCGTGGCCGCATCCTGGGCCCGGGCGGCGTACCCGGCTGTAGCGAGTGCCACATCGGATGAGGCAACTTCATAAAGGATGATACCCCCGGCATTGGCTGTTCCGGAGATCAACCAAATCAATAATACGACAGGGAAGATTTTTCTTAATAATGGTTTCATTTTTTAACTCCTTATTGGTTAGCAGGGAGATCACTCCCTTAATTTACTTTGACAATATCATTCGGCTTTCCCGGTTGAGTCAATGCGATTATTATCTTTGCATTATATTTTGTCACAAGGAGCCGGAGGTAGATTATTAAGATCCGGATCATAGTACCGGATTACATAATAGTAGGGTTCACCCGCATTGACAGGCATCCAATAGCTTCCATTCTTCGGATCTTTGGAACTAAAGGTTATTGTTATTTTTCCAGTCTCGTCAGGTTTGGTATTGTAGCCATTGTAAACGTCATTTTTTCCCGGTAAGGTATTTCTTGTAATTGCGCTGTAGCGAGTGATTGACCAGAATTCTTTGACATTATCTGGTTCGTATGGAAGTGTGAGTACTTCAGTATTATCGCCATTTAACGGAGCTCCCTGGCAATTAATGAATCGTGGAATATAGATGGCATGCTGTGCCGGCAACCCCAGATGACCTACTATTGCCGAAGCTCTGTATACCGGATCGTTGCTGTGCTCCTCTTTACTATCAATGGGGCCAAAAAGTCCTATATTGGATTTTACCATTCCGGTTTGCGCTAACTTTGTCATGAAGTCGAAGACATTCTGATGATTCTCCTCGTTGTAGTTTTTTGCGGATTCCAGAAATTCCTCATTTTGAGGGTAGACATCATGCGAAGCAATTGTAAATTCGATGGCGTTATCAAAATTAAGCGTTTTGCTTTCGCCGGTTAGCGAGATTTGATCCTGAATAATCATAGTATTTGGCATATCATCTGTGGTTTTAACCTGGGTGCGAATAAACAAGTGAGGATAATCTCCCGGGCTTTCTATTACCTTTGCACCTTCCGGCGCTTTTATATCTTTTCCTTTTCTAACAAATACATATTTCCCGGAAGGTCTGATCTCATCATAGATGGTATAATGTTCCTGATCGGTAATGTGTATTGAGAAATACCTGTCGTCAGTTACTTTGGGTAATTCTAAAAATACAGGCCCGCTTGTCAAATCAATGACTGCTTTTGAATAGAGGTGGTCTAATGCCGGAGTAACTACAGGGTCTTTCCCTTCCGTTGGAAGACTTTTCGTATGCAACAACTTATTTGTGCCTCCTGCTTGAGCTGCTGTAGTCTTCATGTAATCGGCGTGGTGAACAACCTTATAGGCGTTAAGGTGGGAAACCGTCGGTTTTTCTTCTAGTAAATCTCCTGTTTCGCTATGATATGTCTTACTACATGCCACGCAAGCAAATGCTATCATGACTGCAATACAAATAGTTTTTACTTTATTCATATGAAACCTCCTCCTTGTAGATAATTAATATTAGCAGAAAACCTTTATAGCCCTTATAAGTAGTATACAACGGCCAATTGGTTTCATTATGCATTAGCGTTTTAAACGCCTGCGTTCGGCAAAAAAAAGCTTAAGTCAACAGCTTTGAGGTTCCTGCCTGGCTGGATACAGACCTGGCTTCTTTTACAAAGGCCTGCTGTAATCTTTGGTTACAGCAGGCCCCATGGTTAGCAGGGAGATCTATCCCTTAATCTATTTTTACTACATCATCCGGCTTCCAGGTTTGGTCGAAGAATGACTCCAATGGACCGTATAACCTTATATAAGTAAACCAGCCTTCGCCCGGAATTGTCTTTACCCAGTTTTTCCCTTTTCCTTCCGGCGCAGCCGGTCCAAAATAGAGGTCGATAGACCCATCTTCATTAAAATCGGGCTTATCGTAGGTGTTTACACTCGGTTTAGGCTCTCCGTTTTGTAATAATGAACGTGTATCAGGATGATAAACTGTTGCCGACCAGAAATCTTTTGCAGGGATACCGGCTGGCAGGTGGAGCTTATAGTTATTCTCACCCATCAGGAAATTATCTTCTCCATCCCGGTAAAGGCATAAGTACTGTGAGCCTATTCCAACCATTTTTCTTGCCATGGCCGGAGTGATAACAATTGCTTCGTAATGAAATAATGTGCGTGCATCAAGAAGCAGAGCATCTCCATCCATAAACTCGTGGCTGCCGCCAATAAATATCGTTTCATAATTACGATCAGGATAGATTCTTGCCCTTTCATCACGATGAGCATAGGCATTTACTTTTGTAACGGCATCTGCGATTATAAATCCTTCAGCCAACATTTTCTTCATTCGCTCATCAGGAGCAAATTCTTTTCCTTTTTCAATGCCGATAGCTTTTAATAGTCCTAATTCGTAAGAGGTGAAAGCAGAAGCAGGTTCATATTGAACAATCCTGTCTATTAAGTTGAAGTAGGATATATCACGGGGATGTGTAGTGTCACCTTTCTTGAACGACAGATTTACATATTTTACATCTTTTTTTGGACCTGTTGCTAATGGATAGATCTTAAAATTCTCTTTGTAATAAGCAAGGGCATCGTCACCTGTACCTGTATCCTGCACAAAACCCCGTACCATAATCCAGTTTTTGTATGTGGGACATTTAAAGACATAGTAACCTTCGGGAACTTCTCCCTCATATCCGGGAGGTAATAAGAGGTATTTTCCTCCCTTGCCTTTATCGGGACCGGCATTTCCAAGGTCCGTAATAAAGCGCATCCAGCCATCGTTCACTATGCCTAATACATTGGGGGGTGTCTCAATGACGGTTGGCCCGTCAACCTTTAAATCTGTATTAGCAGTAGCATAGACACTCTCTGTATTGTAAGTCAGACCAATGGCTATCGATTTTCCTTCTCCGGGTTGAGTATAGATCCCCACATCGCCTGGATTCATACCATAGTCCCTTACGTGGCTTTCGAAAAGTGCATTCTGCGAAGCAAGGGATATAAAATCGATATAGACCTGGGTTGCCCTTTGAGTATCAAGCTGGTTATACGTTTTTTGAATGGTCGCCTCAGTCGGATAACCCCCTGTAAATTGATATTCAACAGATGCTCCGTTTTGCATTGTTTTGCAGCTGCACGATAATAAGAATAGCGGGCTGATAATCAGACATAAGATAATGATTTTTTTCATTTTGAGTCATACCTCCTTTTTAAGATTTTCTAAAATTAATACTGCTGGCTTCGTAAAAAGTCCAATATCTGCGTTGCGCGTATCCCTCGTCATTGCGACGTACCCTAAGTACGCCTCATTCCTCGGGATTCGCGACGCCTTGATCTTGAACTTTT
>JQIA01000217.1_pt1 | contig 26983 bp, 24 predicted proteins | sample 811431 | NCBI WGS metagenome assembly JQIA01 (sample SAMN02998118, study PRJNA258478) | marine sediment metagenome | biome: marine; feature: seafloor; material: sediment; isolation source: oil-polluted sediment collected from 3 locations (0.5 km, 0.7 km and 0.9 km)... | place: USA: Gulf of Mexico ...
TTTCAATCAGTTTGACTTTTTCAGGTGACAGCTCTTTTTTTAAAAGTTCGTCACGATTTTCCTGAGTCAGTTTTCTGTAGTCCATTTTACTTAAACCTCAATACATCTTTTTCTCACCCGGCTTTAATCATTTGTGCACTCACCATTTCTCCCAGCCGAACAATGCCTGCCTCAATTTTTTCATTAAAGGGGAATCCACAACTTAGTCTGATACAATTGTCATACTGCGATGAATTTGAACAGATATTTCCCGGTAGAATAGCAATGTTCTCTTTTAATGCCTCCTGGAAAAGCTGGAAACCGTTTGCTCCTTCCGGTAGTTGAATCCATAAGAAAGCACCGCCATGGGGTTGCGCGAGTCTGGTCCCTTCCGGGAAATATCTTGAGATTGCCTGCGCAGTGTTCAGGCATTGTTTTTTCACAGCGGTTCGCAGTGATCGCAGATGTCTGTCATAGCCACCACTTTTTAAAAATTCAAGAAGGATATACTGGTCAAGCGTGGAGTTGGATATTGATATTGCTGTTTTTTGATCGTTAATTCTTTTGTTAAACCTTTTCCCTGAAATGATCCACCCGACGCGCAGGCCTGGTGACAGTGTTTTTGAAAATGAAGAGCAGGTAATGACCCAGCCCTCTTTATCAAATGTTTTGAGAGGGAGTGGCCTGTTTTTTTCATAATAGAGTTCTGAATATATATCGTCTTCAATAAGGGGGATATTCTGTTTTGAAATATACCGGACAATCTTTTTCTTTTCATCATCAGGCATAAGTGCGCCTAATGGGTTTTGAAAGTTTGGCATTAAGAGACAGGCTTTAATATCATGTTTTTCCACAACGGCTTTAATATCTGAAAGACTGACACCAGTAATCGGGTTGGTCGGTATTTCGACTACATAGACTCCCAGTGACGCGAGTAGCTGAAGAACCATAAAGAATGATGGTGTTTCAATCGCAATGGTATCACCTGCTTTGACAACGGACTGGAGAGATACTGCAAGCGCTTCCATGCATCCGTTTGTTACAGTTACCTCTTCATAGCCGACGTTGCCTGCAAATCCGGAGTACCTTTTTGCTATTTCTTTTCTGAACTCCGGCATTCCGGCCGGTGGTGAATAAAAGAGCATTTTTTTCATGAGGTCGTTTGTTACAGATTTCGCTATTCGTGAGAAATGTTTAAAGGGCAGCAGTTCAGGTGATATCATAAGGCCGCCTAATGCCAGCATTGATTCGTCACTGATCGCCTCATGAACGGTATGAACAACAGAAGAAAGATCTATTCTGGCAGGATAGCTTCTGACTTTCTTCAGTATCGGGGGGGCAAGGCATCTTCCAATAGCCCTGACATAATACCCTGATTTTGGTCGTGCTTCAATCACTCCGGATGTCTCAAGCTCGATATAAGCTTTATAGACCGTGCTGATACTGAGATTCAGTTGTTTGTGGTAATCCCTTATTGATGGCAGTTTGTCACCGGCTTTGTATGTACCGGACTCAATTTTGTATTTGATCTCTTCAGCCAGTGATTCGTATATAAATTTGTTTTTTTCTTTGAAATTTTGCATTTGCCTAATCTGTTATGCTTATTTTTTTAAAAAAGTGTATCTGTTTTTTTACATTGGATTCGATAATATGTCTATAACGAAATACCGGAAATATTCGAATATTAGCAAAAATATGGCGGCATACTTTAAATGAACCGGTAGTTGTTGAAATTACCTTGCATCAGGTTAAAAGAGCAAGCTCCGAAAGCTGCTTGTCCGGAATTTACTGACACAATATAGTTGTCTATATGAATGTAAGCTTTTTATATTCAGTCGGACAGATTTAATAATCGTTCGTGCGTTTGGCAAAAAATATAACTATCTAAATTTAAGCAGCTTAAACTGTATTTACCAACACAGTTATTGAAAGGTGGGTGAACATGAGGTCTTTTATTAATTTATTATTGTTTATCATCTCCCCGGAGGAGAGTTATGACGAGGCTATACATATTTGCCAGAGAAAAAGTTTTGCCGAAATCCTTAAGCTTTTATTCTGGGTGGCAGCAGCCGTTTTTTCAGCTGTACTTATCGGCAGTTTAGCATGCTGACCCATAGACCGGCAAATATGGTATGAACCAGCCTTTTTTCAGGTCATTTCTGAAATGAGATCCGCGAGTCTGTTCAGGACGTTCGGATCTTTGAGCCGGTGGTAATCATCATCAGCAAAGCCGAGTGCATTTTCATAATATCCGAATGCATTGATTTTGTTTTCAACACTGCAGTCTCTCTCTTTGATTACCTTCCCCGGAATACCGGCAACAATCGAATTCTCCGGAATAACAGTTCCCTCTTTTAAAAAAGTGTGGCCTGCTACAATGCAATTGTTGCCAATAACACAACCATCCATAATGGTTGCATTGATACCGATCAGACAGTTGTCTCCAATCCTGCAGCCATGGAGCGTACAATGGTGGGTAATGGAACAGTTCTCTCCGATTTGTGTGCCAAAATGCAGGCCAACATGTATCATAACAAAATCCTGAATATTTGTTTTTTTACCGACCACAACCTCATTTGTATCACCACGAATAACAACATAAGGCCAGAGTGATGCACCCTTTGAAATTATGACGTCACCATAGATCAGCGCCGTAGGGTGAATGAACGCAGGATTATCAAGTGTTACACCATCGCCATACATAAGTACCTCCCTTTAAAGCAGCTCGTTGAAGCTCCGGTTGCCAGAAGCTTTTGAATGAACAATCGCTTGATTGAATGAACGAATCAATGGTAATATAATAATTAGTAAAGGTAAAATATTATCTCCCTTATTCATTTATTTATCTGGAGATTAGACTTCGATTTTATACATGCCTGCGCAACATTCCAAAAGGGGGTTGTCGTGTCTGAAGAAAAAAAACATCTTCTGCTTGTAGATGATATCATAACAAATATTGAAATTCTTGATAAAGTACTGAAAAATCAATACAGGCTGGGCCGTGCATTAAATGGTGAAGATGCCCTTTTATATGCCCGGGAAAAGTCACCGGATATGATCCTTTTAGATATCAATATGCCTGATATAACAGGCATAGAAGTCTGTAAAATTTTGAAGTCGGATAAAGATACAAAAGATATTCTGATTATTTTTATTTCCGGTCTTCACGATGTGCAAAGCAAAACAAGAGGGTTTGAAGCAGGTGGCGTTGACTATATAGTAAAACCGTTTAATGTTGAAGAGGTCAGAGCCAGAATAAAAACCCATCTGGAACTTCAGGAATACCGTAATAAACTTGAAGAAATGGTTCAAACAAGGACGCAGCAGCTTCATGAAGCCAATGATAAATTGATTTTATCGCAGATTCAACTGATCCATCGACTTGGTGTTGCGGGGGAATATAAAGATAATGAAACAGGACAGCATGTCAATCGTGTATGCCTTTACAGCGGTATTATTGCAAGGGCAATGGGCCTTGATTCTGAGACAATCGAGTTTATAAGAATGTGCAGCCCGTTGCATGATATTGGTAAAATAGGCATACCGGATAAAATTCTTTTAAAGCCAGGCCCGCTAAGCGATGAAGAATGGGATATTATGAGACAGCACAGTGGTATCGGCGTTGATATATTAATGCCTTCAATAGATGACCCCCTTCCGGGTACCGACAGCCATTCAGATAAAGAGCGTGTGGCAAAGCTTATTGACATTGCTTCAAACATCGCCGGGTACCACCATGAAAAATGGGATGGAACAGGCTACCCTGCCGGACTTGACGGGAACGATATTCCAATTGAAGCGCGGATAGTGAGTGTTGCCGATGTTTTTGATGCCCTTTCTAATAAAAGGCCATATAAAGAACCTTTCTCAGAAGAAAAGTGCCTGTCAATACTTCGTGAAATGTCCGGCAAAGCCTTTGACCCCGATGTGATTGATGCTTTTTTTAAATCGATAGAATTGATACTTCAGGTTAAGAAAGATTTAAAGGAATAGCTGGCAACGACAGTCCCAAACGACTGCCCCAACGACTGTCCCACGGAACAATTAGTTGATTTAGAAGGCTATTTGCATAAAAGCGTATTCTGTGTTAGACCGGATTCAGTTGCACTGTTTATAATTATACTGATTCAGGGTTAATACCGGATGCCCAGACCGACATATAAAGAACTCGACAAAAAACTGTCAGAAGCAATAAAAGCTGCCGACCATAAACATGTGAATCTTATTAACCCACATGCTCTTGCTGCAGATGCTGTAGAGCTGGGGTATCGGATAGAAGATCAGTTCATTGATTCACTTACCTCGGTCCTTCAGAACACTACACCTGATGATTATGCAGGGCGGAGACCTCCGGCGCGTTCATACGAAAATATCATTCTGGCAAATGAATTATATTCCTTCAGGACACAATCAGATGTGTTCAAGTGTATAATTTATCTTAAATTTACACTTTTTGAGAATGAGTTGTGGGTTGTGTCATTTCATAAAAATCGTAATAAGAAAACGGGGAGCAAGAGATGAAAGAAAAAAATTGTCCCTGCGGCAACGGGTGTATGGACCTGAGACTGACACATGAAAAAACCGTTTTCAACAAGATCGAAATTGACTTTGAAGCTGAAAAATATATCTGTCATCACTGTGGACTGGAAGCCTCAACCATCGAACAGGCAGCAAGAATTCAAAAATATATTGCTGACCTGTACAGATTAAAAACCGGGCTTCTGGCAGGACCGGAGATCAGTAATATGAGATCTGCCGCAGGCCTGACCCGGGAACAGCTTGCAGTATTAATGAATGTCCCGCTGCAGACGATAGCCGGCTGGGAGACATGCGCAATTCAAACACGGTATGATGATAAGGCCTTAAGAAAAATTTTAAAAGGGCCGGGCAGTTATGAAGTTATATAAGCTACTTGCTGCAGACACCGCATAAAGTGCAGTTCTCAATAGGGCAGGGTGGGGATGTTTTGCACTTTAGCGCGCGCTTGTATTCATTTTCAAGATATGATTTTTTAATTCCGTGATCCATGAAATCCCATGGAAACATCTCCTCAAAATCCCGCTCCCGATGAACATGATGTGCCGTTATTTTTTTTGATGCTTTTATTACCTGTGCCCAGTCGTTTTCAGCATCAAGAACTTTTACAAGAATTTCTGAAGTTCTACGGTCGCCTCTGGATAATAAAGCCTGAACCAGAGCACTTCTTGGACTTTCTGAATTGACGCTCATATTGGCTACCCTGCGCAGGCCATTTTTAATTTCATTGATTTTCTTTTTAAGCGTATTGACCGAGTCCATGGCCGCCCATTGGAAGGGGGTTAAAGGTTTTGGAACAAAGGGATTTATGCTGATTGTAATATGGCCGATCCTGCCTTTTACCCTGCTTGATTCAAGGAAAACGCTTTTAATTTCTTTGCAGAATTCTATGGTTTCAATAATGTCTTCCTGTCTTTCGCCGGGAAGGCCAACCATGAAGTATACCTTAAGATTTGGAATACCTGCACTTACCAGTTTCGCTGTCGCTGTTAATACATGCTCTTTGGTTATGCCTTTATTGATCACGGCCCGCATTCGTTCTGAGCCGGCATCAGGCGCAATTGTTGCCGTTTTAACATTGCTTTTTTTCAGTACGGCTATATGATCATCGGTTAAGGCGTCAGCCCGAAGGGATGAAAAAGAGAAACGTAATGCGTCATTCTCAAAGCCACTGCACATTTTACCAATTTCGGGATGATCTGAAATTGCTGTCCCGACAAGACCGATCTTGTCTGAGACCTTTTCGCCTTCTTTAAAACACTTTTTCAAAAAATCGAGAGACCTGAATCTGGGAGGGCGGTAAATATAACCGGCACTACAGAAACGACAGCCATGCGCACATCCACGACTGACCTCTATCAGCCATGATGAATCAAAGGCTGCTTCAGGCGTGACAACAGAGCTGAATGTAGGGACATTCGAAAGATCTGACAGGTAAACACGTTTAATTTTTTCGGGAACATTCTGATTCGGAATAAATGATAAAAGTGTACCATCATCCTGATATAATGGATCATAAAACCGGGGGACATACATTCCCGGAACATTTTTGGCCAGTTTTAACAGAAGTTGGTTTTTCTCTATTGAGAAATCGATATTTTCTATAAATGGGCCAAAAAGACTCTCTCCTTCGCCAATAAGGAAACAGTCGATAAAGTTAGCAACAGGTTCGGGATTTAATAAGCAGGCAACTCCCCCTGCAATCAAAAGGGGGTGGGAATCTCCTCTGGCGTTAGAGTGCAGGGGGATGCCTGAATTCCGGATGATCGTGAGCATATTTGAAAAATCATTCTCAAATGATACCGAAAAAGCAATGATATCAAACTCATTTAAAGGCCTTTTCGATTCTATTGTCCGGATTGGCCCTTTTTCCTGATTTTTATCAGGCAAAAAAGCACGCTCACATACAACATCATCAAAATTGTTTAACAACTGATAGACACTTAAAAATCCGAGATTTGACATGCCGATCCCGTACAGATTCGGGTATACAAGCGCTATCGACGTTCTGTTCGCCCAGCTCTTTTGTATAGTTCCTGTCTCTGATTCGGCATAGCTTATATGGTTTTTTATGCCCATTTTATCAGTTGGTCTTTATTTTGTTGTTTTAAATTTATAGTAAATAACACCCGTATTATTATTTATTATCGTTTCAATCTGCTTTTTTTCTTAAAAAGGTCGGGATATCAAGCGTATCCTCAGTAATGGAAACACCCTTAAGTTCAGTGCTGTTTCCGCTAGCCATCTGTCTGGTTACGTTAGGATCATTTGATCCGCCATTCAACTCAGAAGCAGTCAGGTCTCTTATGATGCCGCGCATCTGGTGGTCATGAATGTTGTGTACAGTTCCCTGAGGTAATGGCTCGCCAATACCTGTAGCAATAACAGTTACACGCATTTCATCGCCAATTGTATCATCAATAGCCTGACCCCAGATAATTTCTGCATCATCGCCAACTTCTCCATAAATAAGATCTGATGCTTCTGTCATCTCTTCAAGTGTCAGGTCGCTGCCGCTGGTAATATTGATAAGAACACCTTTGGCTCCTGAAATTGAGATATCTTCGAGAAGCGGATGAGAAATAGCTCCCTCAGCTGCTTCACGGGCACGGTTTTCACCGTAACCAAGACCAATACCCATAATGGCCATACCGGCTTTTTTCATTGTTGTTCTGACATCTGCGAAGTCAAGGTTAACAAGGCCGGGAAGCATGATAAGGTCGGTAATCCCTTTGACAGAATGATGAAGGATTTCATCTGCCTTTCTGAACATATCGATCATTGTCGCTTTTTTATCAGCAAGACTTCTGAGTCTGTTATTCGGGATCGTAATAACTGTGTCAGTAAAAGACCTTAATGCATCTAAACCTGCATCAGCCTGCTGAAGACGTTTTTTACCTTCAAACGAAAAGGGCTTTGATACGACAGCAACAGTAAGGATGTTCATCTCTTTACATGCCTCTGCAATGATCGGAGCTGCACCGGTTCCGGTACCGCCGCCAAGACCTGCAGTAATAAAAACCATGTGGCTTCCTTTTAAAGCCTGCTTGATGGCATCGATACTTTCAAGTGCCGCTTCTTTACCGATATTTGGATTTGCACCGGCTCCAAGACCTTCTGTTACCTGTGTACCAATCTGAATTTTTGTTTCAGCTTTAGAATTTTCCAAAGCCTGTGCATCTGTGTTCGCAGCAATGAAAGTCACGCCAACCAGATTTGCATCAATCATGTTATTAACAGCGTTTCCGCCAGCGCCGCCAACGCCGATTACTTTGATTTTTGCAGAAGTTTCATTCTCTACATAAGAAAAACTCATTTCCCACCTCCGAATTAAGAAAATTAATATAACGCCAGTAAATACAAAGAACTTAATTGCCGGGTTTCCCACCGACTGTTACTTCTTTTTATAAATAATCAAATTCTCCTGTTTCCCATACCACTCAGCTCAAAATCTGCTCAATCCTTAAGGATAACGCCAGTCCAGATTCCAACCATACAGGAGAATTTGAATGCTTCTCTTTTACGATACCATCAAATTACATCATTGAACCACTTTTTCATTCTCGATATAATTCTGTTGAAAACGTTACCGTCACGAATACGGAATTTATTTTTTGATTCATTATTTGCGCCGAATATTACAAGCCCGACCCCCGTGGCAAACATCGGGTTGCTGACAATATCAACAAGCCCGCCAATGTTTTCAGGCTTACCACGTCTTACCGGAAGATCAAAGACCGATTCTGCTATTTCCGGAATACCATCTAATAAAGATGAACCGCCGGTTACTACAATTCCTGAAGCAATAGAATTGTCGAGGCCCATTTTAAAAATCTCCCTTTTGGTCAGGGCACAAATTTCTTCTACCCTTGGCTCAAGAATTTCACCCAGAATTTGTCTCGGTAATGTTCTTGGCTCACGACCACCCATTCCCGGTACTTCAATCGTTTCATTTGCCGGAATATTTTCAGAAAGACAGCTTCCATATTTAATTTTTATCTTTTCAGCATCAGTTTTATTCGCACGTAAACCGACAGCAACATCGTTCGTCAGTTGATGACCACCGATAGCAAGGACAAATGTGTGCCGGATGTTTCCACCTGAAAATATTGCAAGATCTGTAGTACCACCACCAATATCTATCATCGCAGTACCTAAATCTTTTTCTTCTTTGGATAATACAGCTTCCCCTGAAGCAAGCGATTCAAGGACAACATCACAGACATCCAGGCCTGCTTTGTTCGCACATTTAATGATGTTGTGAGCCGATGCGACAGCACCGGTAACAATATGAATATTTGCCTCTAATCTTACGCCTGCCATTCCTAATGGATTTTGAATGCCGCGCTGGTCATCAACAATGAATTCCTGCGGCAGAACATGAATAACTTCTCTATCCATTGGAATCGCGACAGCTCTGGCTGCTTCGATAACACGATCAATGTCAGGTTGTGTTACTTCACGGCCTTTGATGGCAATGATGCCCTGGCTGTTGAAACCGGTTATATGTCCACCGGCGATACCGGCATAAACAGATGAAATTTCACAACCAGCCATAAGTTCTGCTTCTTCAACGGCTTTCTTGATAGATTCAACAGTTGATTCGATGTCGATAACAACGCCTTTTTTTAGGCCTATCGACGGGTGTGTACCTGTACCGATAATATTGATACCGGTTTCAGATTTTTCACCCACAACAGCACAGATTTTGGTTGTGCCGATATCAAGTCCGACAATAATGTCTTCACGTGATTGCATGGTTTCCTCCCGGGCCCATATGGGAATAATTCTTCGTTTCTTCAGCCGGTTTAATGACAATCCGGTTTAGATTAATCAGGTTAATTGTTTCGATAACCATAAGATTATCATTTTTTGTTATATATCTTACAACTTCTTCCAGTTTTTCAAGTTTAGCCGGATAATCACCGTAGCCAATTCTGACCTGTTTGATCTGGCCTTCAGATAAAAGACTCAGACCTATTTCACGGTCCACGATTATCCTGTCAGCTTTTTTATCCGATATTTTTTTGAATGCAGTATCTTTTATTTTTAAAATATCCATTACGGATTTAAGCTGGTCACTTGTAACTTTTACATCAGGGTCGGCATACACATTAAGATCGTCAGGGACAAGTCCGCTTACGACCGGAAGGTGTTTCATGTTTTCTGTGTAGTCCTTAAAAATGACACCGTCCTTATTCATAATGTATTTTTTATCAAACTCAATAACAGCATACGGTACATGCTCTGTTAGTCTTAATTCCAGTTTGTCCGGCATCACCCTTATCAGTTCGGCTTTTTTAACCCATGGATGAGCAAGGAGACGTTGCCGAATTACTGAAAGATTCATGTCAAAAATATTCATGCCATATTTAATATCTGCCTGTTTCAGGACATCAAGCTCTGTAAGCCTTTTCATTCCGGATATTTCAATTTTTTGCGCATTAAACCATGATGTCTGAGTCAGCCAGCTGTAAGAAAGAACAAAGATACCGCAACAGACGAGTATGCCGGTAACAGTTGCCAGGACAGAGAAAATAGCAGTAAAGGGCAGTGCCACTTTAAAGCGAATTTTTTTCTTCTGTTTTGACTCCGGCGTTTTATACCGGTTCTTTCTTATCGGTTTCTTTTTTTTCTTAGCCAACAATTTTAACCTCTGTCTCAAGCTTTATGTTGAACCTGTTGTATACTTCTTTCTGAGCAAGTGTAATTAAATCAAGAATATCGGAGGAGCTTGCCCCGCCTTTATTCACAATAAAATTGGCATGTCTTTCTGAAATCTGTGCATTCCCTGACGATCGGCCCTTTAATCCTGCAAGGTCGATCAGTTTACCTGCAGGGTTTTCCGGGTCAGGATTTTTAAAAATACATCCTGCACTCGGAAGCGATACCGGCTGATTGTTGTTACGTGTTTTAATAAGGGTATCAGCCTCTGCCGCAATTTTATCTTTATCTCCTTTTTTAAGAAGAAATGTTGCACTGAAAATAACCGGATCAGGTGAAATATTCTTCCAGTTCAATCTCCTGTATGAAAAATGTAGTTTCTCTTTTTTTATGGTTTTAAGTTTTCCGCTTCCATTCAGAATTTCAACAGAATCGAGAGCATCTCTCATTTCTCCTGTTGCGGTACCGGCATTCATGCAAATACTGCCGCCGACTGTACCCGGGATACCCAGAGCGAAATTCATTCCTGAAAGTCCATTTTTAACTGCATATCGACAAAGGTCATGTGTTTTGACACCTGAGTCAACATTAACAAGAACGTCCTGTTTCTCAGTCTTTTCAGCAGATATTTTACGAACCGTTTTTGTTAGTGAAACGACAAGGCCTTTAATACCTTTATCTTTAACAATAAGGTTGCTCCCGCCACCGATAATCATAACCGGTATCCTGTTTTTTGATGCTCTGTTCAAAATGTTAATGGCATCATCAATCGTTAACGGTGAGATAAACATTTCAGCAGGGCCACCTGTTTTAAACGTTGTGTGGCTGCTCATAGGCTCATTGAACGTTACAGACGCTTTGTAATGTTGACTCAGCCAGTTTTTTATCTCTTCCGTTCCGGTCATCTGGTAACTATGCCTTTGCCTTTTTAAGGTAATCTTCACCAACTTTGAATACGTCACCGGCCCCAAGCGTCAAAAGAAGATCTTCGTCTTCCAGTACCTCTGACAGATGCTCAACGGCTTTCTTTATACTACTGATATAGGTTACGTCTTCATGCCCAAGTTCTTTTATTTGTTTACAAAGTGAATTTGCTGTAATGCCCTTAATCGCTGTTTCACCGGCCGAATATATTGGAAGAATGATCAGTTTATCCGTGTTGTAAAATGCTCTGGTGAATTCTTCATAAAGAGCTTCCGTTCGTGTGTGTCGATGCGGCTGAAATACACCTACAATCCGCTTTTCCGGCCAGCTTTCTCTTGCAGCGAGGAGCGTGGTTTTTATCTCTGTCGGGTGGTGGCCGTAGTCATCTACTACTGTTACTCCGTTAATTTCACCCTTTAACTCAAGTCTTCTTTGTACACCCTCGATAGTTTCAAGCGCGCATTTGATGTGTTCAAAATCGATATTAAGTTCAATCCCAACCGCGATACTTGCAAGGCAGTTTGTGACATTATGGACTCCGGGAAGGTTAAGTGTAATTTCGCCCAGTTCAATATCATGATGCCACACGGTAAATTTGCTGGTTGATCCTTCAAAGGAAATACTTCTCGCCTGAAGATCAGCTCTTGTATTAATTCCGTATGTTGTATAGCGCCCTTTAATTTCAGGGATAATTTCCTGTACAGCCTCATTATCAAGGCAGAGTATTGAAAGCCCGTAAAAAGGGACTCTTGATAAAAACGTTACAAAGGCCTTTTTGATTGTTCGGAGGCTGTCATAATAATCAAGATGTTCACGGTCTATATTGGTAACGATTGCCAGTGAGGGGGAAAATTTTAAAAAAGACCCATCACTTTCATCCGCTTCCGCAACAAGAAAATCGCCAAGACCGTGCATGGCATTTGTTCCGACACTTTTCAATACACCGCCGATAATCACAGTCGGATCGAGACCTGCTTTTTCCAGAATTGCAGCTGTAATCGATGTTGTAGATGTTTTACCATGTGCACCGGCAACGGCGATGCTGTATTTTAATCGCATCAATTCAGCGAGCATCTCTGCCCTGGGTATAATCGGAATCGATGCTTTTTTAGCTGCAACTACCTCGGGATTGTTTTTCTGAATGGCAGTTGAAGTAACGATCACATCTGCGTCTTTGATGTTGGCTGCCGCATGTCCCTCAAAAACACAGCCCCCAAGCGTTTCAAGCCGCTTTGTAATATCGGATGAACTTATGTCAGAACCGGAGACCTGGTAGCCCAGCTTAAGGAGAATTTCGGCAATACTGCTCATGCCGATTCCGCCGATTCCAACAAAAAATATATGGTATTCTTTTTGATACATTCAGTCTTTATCCCTTCAGTAATTCGTAACAATCATTAACAATCGTGTATGCGGCATCCGGTCTGCCATATCTTTTTGAGTTTTCGGCCAGTTCTTTAAGCTTCTCCGGCTTTTCAGCGTAATATAAAATAACATCCGCAAGAATTTTTCCGTCTAAAATATCTTCGGTAATCATTTTTGCGGCATTTTTTTCTGCAAGAATTTCCGCATTTTTGACCTGATGGTTGTCAGCCGCATACGGAAAAGGAATCAGGATCGAACTGTGCCCCATCGCAGTAATCTCGGCTATGGTCGTTGCCCCGGCACGACAAATGATCAGGTCAGCTTTTTCATACTGCTTTTCCATGTCATCGAAAAACGGCTGAACGACAGCATCTGTTTTTTTGTCATCATACCCCTTTTTTACCATCTCTGTATCGTTGATGCCTGTCTGATGGACAAAATGAAATTTTGTAACATCTTTCATATGATCAAGTGCTTCTATCATTGCTGTGTTTATAGAGTGTGCTCCCTGACTGCCTCCTGATATCAGTATGGTAAAAACTGAATTATCACCTGAAGCAGCGGGTGTTATTTTTAAAATTTCATTTCGAACCGGATTCCCTGTTGCTCTGATTTCAGTCATGCTGAAATGATTTGCTGTCTGTGCAAACGAGACATAAATCCTGTTTGCAAATCCGGAGAGTGCTTTATTGGTTATACCCGGTATAATATTTTGCTCATGCAGCACAACTTTCTTTCTCATCATCCATGCAGCAAGTGCCACTGGTCCTGATGAGTATCCGCCTACGCCAATAACAAGGTCAGCTTTGAAACGCCAGAGTATTAGAGCTGAATGAACAACCGCTGCAGGCAGCATCAGAACCGTTTTGATTTTTCTCCAGAGCCCCATTCCTTTCAGACCTGCAATATTGATCGATTTATGGTCGAAACCTGCTTTTTCTAGTACTGAGAGCTCAAAGGGCCGATCCGTTCCGGCAAAAAGAATATTACTTTCATTATTTGCTTCAAGGAATGCCTGAGCAATCGAAATCCCCGGAAAAAGATGTCCGCCAGTACCGCCTCCGGCAATTACTATATTTAATTTCGGGTTATTCATTATTTCCAACTCTGCCAATATTGATTAATATGCCAACGGCAATCATATTCATTAATAACGAAGAACCGCCATAACTTAAAAATGGCAGAGTCAATCCTTTTGTCGGCAGCAGGCCAAGTGCGACACCCATATTAACGCAAACCTGAAGACCAATAGCAGTCGTCAGGCCAGTCGCAAGGAGTGAACCAAATGTGTCTGTTGTTCTTCGGGCGATAATAATGCCTCTCCATATGATAAAGAAATAAACAGTAATAATTCCAAGATTACCCCATAATCCGAGTTCTTCACCAATAACAGCAAAGATGAAATCCGTATGTGGCTCAGGAAGATAAAAAAGCTTCTGATAGCCGTTACCCAGGCCTTTACCAATTAAGCCACCCGACCCGAAAGCCATAAGTGAATGTACAAGCTGGTAACTTTCATTTAACTGATATGCCCATGGGTCAAGAAATGCAGTCAGCCTTTTTACCCTGTAACTCTCACTTACCATTACCCAACCGGCAGCTGGCAGTAATGGGATAAGAGGGAAGAAAAGATGCTTTACCTTTACGCCACCGATAAACATCATAATCCATGTCAGCGTTCCTAAAATAACAACTGATCCAAAATCCGGCTGGGTGATAATCAGTGAACCCAGAACACCAAAGATAATAACATGGGGTAGAAAACCGATTTTGAACTCGTTTAACCGTTCCTGCTTTTTACTTAATGAGTAGGCAAGGTACATGATCATCGAAATTCTTGTGATCTCCGATGGCTGAATTGAAAATCCTGCTATGCGTATCCATCGTTGAGCACCACCTGCAGAATGGCCATATCCGGAGATATGCGTTGCTGCCAGAAGCCCGATAGATACAGCCAGGAAAATATAGACAAAGGGTCTGTATCGCCTGTAGTCAACTGCAGAACAGAAAAAAAGAACACATCCGCCAAGACAGGCAAAAATTGTCTGTTTCTTTAAAAAATAATAGCTGTTGTTATACCTTTCGGCGGCAAGCGTTGAGCTTGCACTGTATATCATAACGATACCGATGCCGGTCAGGAAGAGAACAAAAAACAATAAAAATACATCGAAATTTCCTGACGTACCTGTTGTTTTTCTAATTTCAGCCATTTCGTTTTGCCTTTAGTAGTCTTACAGCATTTCGGAAAACATCTCCCCGATGCTCATAATTATTAAACATATCAAAGCTTGAACATGCCGGAGAAAAGAGAACACTCTCTCCCGCTTTTGCTTTTCGGCATGCCTTTTCGGTCGCCTCTTCAAGGGAACCCGCCTCTGTGGTCTTTACGATGCGTCCCAATGTTGCAACGATTTCAGATGCTGATTCACCAATTGCAATTATTTCGCTGACTTTTTCTTTTACCGCATTTTTCAAACCTAAAAAGCTGCCGCCTTTATTTCTGCCGCCCATAATAAGGATAACTTTATCGTCAAATGCTTCAAGCGCTCTTTGCACAGCGTCAATATTTGTTGCTTTAGAGTCATTGTAGCACTCTGTGCTATCCACAGAATCGACATACTCGATTCTATTGGGCAGCCCTTTGAATTCGGCAATAACAGACTCAACGGCATCAATAGTACAGCCGACTGAAAAAGCGGTAAGTGCCGCAGCTGCAATATTTTCTCTGTTATGCTTACCAAATAGTTTTGACGCTGAGAGGTCAACTGTAAATGTTTCTCTACCGGGCAGGTTAAACGTTATTTTATTCCTGCAGATAACGGCGCTGTATCCGGACCCTTGTGCACCAAATATATACTTTTTGTTCTGGAGAACCTTGCCTAAGTCAAGTGATGTAATATCATCACCGTTAATTATGGCAATATCATCCTGCATCTGATTTTCAAAAATACGTCCCTTGGATCGTGCGTATGAATTAAAATCAGAATATCTGTCAAGGTGATCATCGGTTATATTCAGCAGTGCCGCAATATGAGGACGAAAGGTCTCGATTGTATCGAGTTGAAAACTACTGAGTTCCACAACAACATAATCTGATTTTTGAAAATTACCGGAATATCCTTCCTTTTTGCTCTCTTCAGCCATGTCTGCATATTTAATTAATGGAACACCAATATTGCCGCCAGTGAATATATTAAATCCTGATGCCTCTAACATCAAAGAGATCAGAGTCGTGGTTGTCGTTTTACCGTTTGTTCCTGTAATGGCTATAATCGGTTCTTCAATAAATTTCGATGCAAGTTCAACCTCACCTATAACCGGTACCAACAGATCTTTAGCCTGTTTTACATATGAAATTGTATGCGGTACACCCGGGCTAAGCACAATAAGGTCAGATCTTATAAAGGATTCTGTATTATGATAACCGAGTTCGCATTCAATACCACTTTCCTCCATCTCTGAAGCCAGTGAGCCTAAGTCTTTAGCGTCAGCTTTATCCGTTACAGTTACAACTGCCCCATTCTTTTTCAAAAAAAGTGCAATGGCAGCACCTGATCTTGCAAGCCCGACTACCAGAATTTTTTTACCTTTAACCTGCATTGACAATTACCTTATTTTCAGTGTGCTTATAGCTATAAGAGCAAGCATTATTGATACAATCCAAAATCTTACAATAACCTTGGGCTCTGCCCAGCCTTTTAATTCAAAATGGTGATGCAAAGGAGCCATTCTGAATATTCTCTGACCATTTGATATTTTAAAATAACCCACCTGAATAATCACGGAGAGTGCTTCAATGACAAAAAGTCCGCCAACAATGACCAGCAAAATCTCCTGCTTCGTGATAACGGCAATGGTTCCTAATATTGAACCAAGGGGCAGGGAGCCGGTATCCCCCATAAAAACCTGTGCAGGGTATGAATTAAACCAGAGAAATCCGACCCCGGCGCCGGCAATAGCACCGCAAATGATCGTTATTTCACCCCCTCCGTTTACAAACGGAAGCTGGAGGTAGCCTGCAATTTTCGCATGTCCTGCCACATAAGCAAAAATCATATAGGCCACAGCAGAGACAATAACCGGACCTATGGCAAGACCATCCAGGCCATCGGTCAGGTTGACGGCATTCGATGTTCCGACAATGACAAACGCCGCAAAGAAGATATAGCCGATACCAAGATCCGGTGTAACATTTTTAAGAAACGGGATCGACACTGTTGTCGAAAAATCAGGTATGTTATATGCCATGAATCCTGTAAGCAAAGCAACAATGACCTGTAATGAAAATTTCGATTTTGCACTTAATCCTTTGCTGCGTTTTTTCACCTGCATCAGATAGTCGTCAGTAAAACCAATCAGTGTAAAAGCTACAGTGGAAAAGAGTACAACCCACACGTAATAATTTGTAATATCAGTCCATAAGAGCGTTGAAATAATAATCGCTGCAATGATCATAATGCCGCCCATTGTGGGCGTTCCTGCTTTATTAAGATGGCTTTCAGGCCCATCATTTCTTACATACTGGCCGATCTGCATTTCCTGGAGCTTTCGGATAACCCAGGGCCCCATTATAAAGCAGATTAAAAATGCAGTGATGGTTGCATATATGGTTCTGAATGTAATGTACCGGAATACGTTAAACGCTGATATTTCCGTGTGCATTGAATATAAAAAATGGTAAAACATTGTCTTCCTTTATTTAAGATAGTCCTTTTAAAATATCTTCCATCGCCATTGAACGGGATCCTTTAACAAGGACCCAATCGTTCTTATTCAGTTTTTTTAAAAGGCTGTTAATAATCTCTTTTTTTGAACCTGTAAATATATAATCTGTGTTCATGCCTGCCTTTCTTGCACCATCTGCTACAAAATTAGCATTTTTGCCCGTTATATATAGCTCTTCAATACTGCTCTCTGCACAAAAAGAACCTGTTTTTTCATGAAGGTATTCTGTGCTTTTACCAAGTTCCATCATATCACCCATGACAAAAATGCCCCGATGGGTTCCTTTAAGGCTTTTAAGTGTCGTTATGGCAGCCATCATTGAATCGGGATTTGCATTATATGTGTCATCAATAAGGTTGTAACCTTTACTTGTCTCGATTATATTTATTCGGCCCTTTACCGGTGAAAAATTTTCCAGTCCATCCCGTATAGTCTTGATATCAAGACCTGCAACCATTCCTGCTGTTGCTGCGGCAAGGGCATTTGAAACCATGAAAAGTCCCGGTGTATTTAAGTTTACAGGCTCGGATTTCTCTTTAATAGTCAGCCGAAATCCAACATATCCGTTGTCAGCTTTTATTTCGGATGCCGTTACTGTTGATTCTGAATCGCTGAAAAGATAAACTGTCGGTTTTAGATTATCCGTCAGTTCTGCCAGTAAGGGTAGGGCCGCATTTATTATAACGGCACCTTTTTCATTTACTGCCGGTAAAAGTTCACCCTTTGCTCTTGCAACATTCTCTATCGTGCCGAGACCTTCAAGATGTGCAGCTCCGGCATTGGTAATAATGCCGATATCAGGCCTGCAGATGTCAGCCAGCCTCGTTATTTCTCCGGGTGCATTCATTCCAAGTTCGACGACTGCCCATTCATGTTCACTACCTAATTTCAGCAGGGTCAGCGGAAGGCCGATTTCATTATTGAAATTGCCTGATGTTGCATGGGTCTTATATTTTGTCTCAAAAATGGATGCCGTCATTGCACGGGTTGATGTTTTACCGTTTGACCCTGTAATTGCTATCAGTTTAACACCCGATTCAAGACGTTGTGAAAGAGCAAGTTTGCCGAGGGCTTTGACTGTGTTGTCAACCGCAAGACAGGTAATACCTTCTTTTTGCCAGTCATCGATTGGGAAAAGGGCCTGCCTTGTTTTATCAATAATGATCCCTTTAATACCGGATTCGATCACATTATTTACAAAATCATGGCCGTCATGATTGTTGCCTTCGATAGCAACAAAAAGTGCCTCTTTACCAATATCTCTTGAGTTAATCGATACAGACTTAAAAACAGATTTCGGGTTATTACACAATAATTCACCACCGGTTGCTTTTTGCATCCTTAAAGGGGTAAAGGGTATTGGTGTAATATTAGTTTTCATACAGTCTGAATGCCTCTCTTGCTTCTTCTCTGTCATCAAAATCAATAGTGCCGGTATTTGTTATCTGATAAGTCTCATGGCCTTTACCGGCAATTAATACAGAATCTCCTTTTTGCGATGCCAGAATGGCATATCGTATTGCTTTATGCCGGTCTGATTCCACAATATGGGTCTTAATCCCGTTTTCAAGTCTAAACGCTTCAGAATCTTTTTTGAATGCTTCTGTTGTAATGCCCCCGAGAACGTCCCTGATAATGTTTTCCGGATTTTCGGTCCTCGGATTATCTGAGGTCACAATCGCAAGATTGCTGTATTTTTCTGCAATACCCGCCATAATTGTGCGTTTGCTGCTGTCTCGATCGCCACCGCAGCCGAAAACGCAGATAACACTGCCCTTTGTTAAAGGAACAATTGTTTTAAGAACATTTTCAAGTGCATCAGGTGTATGCGCATAATCGACAAAAACAGAAATATCTTTGCTGTTTTCGATTTTTTCAAGTCTACCGGGAACATTGAAAGACTCTATTCCCTTTTTTATTGATGCAAGAGAGATATTCGATGCAATCGCAGCGCCTGTTGCATTTAATATATTTTCGAGGTTATGATCACCGATTGCCTCTGTCGATATATCAATGTTGCCCTTTGGTGTCTTTATACGGGCATTAATCCCGTCAATTGTAAAAACAGTCTCTTCAGCATTCATATTCGAAGCTGAATCACCAAAAGAAATAACATTGTAATCAATAGACTCTCTCAACTCTTTACCGTATTTATTGCCGCAATTAATAACTGCGAACAGTTTTTTATTTTTCCCGGAACGAGGAAGGTGTTCTGTGAATAAACGCCTTTTACATTCCCAATAGGACCCCATGGTTGTGTGATAATCAAGGTGGTCCTGCGTCAGGTTTGTAAAGACTGCTGTATCGACTGAACAACTGTATATCCTGTCAAGATCAATGGCATGGGATGAAATTTCCATGATGACATGACTTACACCATTATTTTTCATCTCATGCAGAATTCGCTGCAGGTCTAAAGATTCTGGTGTTGTCATCGGGTTTGGGAATGCGTTTCCGCCATATCTGTAATTTATAGTCCCTATAACACCCGGGGTTAGCCCTTCATTTTTTAATATACTCTCAATAAGATACGAGGTCGTCGTTTTGCCGTTTGTTCCGGTTATTCCGATTATATGCATTCCGGTTGAGGGATTGCCATAAAACTCTGATGACAATGCTGCAAGTGCCTTTCTTGAATCGTTAACTATTATCGTTGCGGTGTCGGTATTGCTGCTTTCTTTTTCAGAAATGACAATGGTCGCACCTTTTTTAACTGCAGCATCGATATAGTCGTGACCGTCAGCTGTCAATCCTTTGATGGCAACAAAAAGACCGCCTTGTTTTACATCTCTTGAGTTATAGTGAATAGATGTAATCTCAGGGTCAAAAGAGGCCGCAAAGGTGGTGTTTCCTTTTTTAAGATGTGAAACTGATTTTAATATACTAGTAAGCTTCACTGTTTTTTCTTTTGCTCCTCTGGGCCACAAGAATATTGCCTGTATTGTCCATGATTTCAGGTGGCACATTCATATAATTCAGTGTGTCGTGAACGATTCGCCTAAAAGCTGGTGCTGCTACTGTTCCGCCATAGTGATTTACTTCTGGTTCATCAAGTACAACAAGGACCGCAATCTCTGGTTTATTCAACGGTGCAAAACCGACAAAAGAGGCTGTGAACTTGTCTGCTGAGTAGCGACCTGTCTCGTTGATTTTCTGAGCAGTACCGGTTTTTCCACATACTGTATATTTTTGCAGAGCCGCATTAACACCGGTTCCACCTTTTTTTGTTACTGAAGCCATTATATTCTTTAACTTATCCGCCGTTTCAACCGAGATGATTCTTTTTGCTGAAGGCTTCCTGTATTCCTTTATAACCCTTCCTGATGGTGATGAAACTTTACTTAAAATGTGAGGTTGTACATAATTTCCGCCATTAGCAATAATGGACACTGCATTCAAAAGTTGCACGGCTGAAACAGATACACCCTGACCAAATGAAATCGCACCAGCATCCAGAGCAGACCATTTTGTATAATGTGACAGAATGCCATTTGTTTCTCCAGGGCAGTCGATTTTTGTTTTTTTCCCAAAACCAAAATCAGTCAAAGCCTTATAGAGAACTTCTCTGCCAATTGTTTCTGAAATTTTAACAGCCCCGATATTACTCGAAAGCTTTATGATCTGCTTCAAAGAAAGCCAGTCTTCAGGGTGTGTGTCCCTTACATTTTTACTGCCGATTCTGTATTTTCCGTTTTCACAGAAAAAAATTGAACCTGGTGTGCAAATTCCTGATTCAAGAGCCGCTGCCGCAAGAAAAATTTTTAACGTTGATCCCGGCTCAAACGGGTCTGTTACTGCCCGGTTTCGCCATAATGATCTGTCAAAGCTGTTGTACATATTCGGGTTGATTGCCGGATATTGTGCAATCGCAAGAATTGACCCGTCATTTGGATTCATCACAACGGCTGTTCCATATTTGGCTTCGTACTCTTCAGCAGTACTTTTCAGGTATGACTCAGCAATGAATTGTACACGTTTGTCGATTGTAAGCGTTATATCATTGCCGTTAAATCCATTTAGCTGTGTTTCAGCAGTATGGAAGCCTCTTCCCAATGCGTCCTTGATAATAAGGACTTCGTCTGATGCCCCGGCAAGTTCGTCATTATAAAGATATTCAAGGCCTTCAAGGCCTTTCTCATCTGTTCCGGTAAATCCGATCAACTGTGCAGCAAGCGAACGGTTAGGGTATGCACGTTTGTGCTCGCCAATATATTCAAGCCCTTTTATGTCAAGGGCTTTTAGTGAAGCAACCAGTTTTGGAGATACTTTACGCTTTATCCAGACAAAAGGTTGTTTTGTTGATAGTTTTTTTTCAATGATCCTGCGTTTAATGCCCAGAATTTTTGCCAGCTTTCCGGCAACCTGAGATTTATTTTCTATTTTAATCGGAAACGCGCCAATCGATGTTGTATCGGTGCTTGTTGCCAGCTCTTGTCTGTTAATATCATAAATAGTGCCACGCTTACCGCTGGCAATTGAATGACTGGTATATTGAGATTTTGCCTTTTTAGCCAGCATCTCACTCACAAGAACATGGAGGTAAACAGACCTTGCGGCAATTGCGGCAAACAAAAAACTGAAGAAGACCCCGACTACCAGTTCACGGGCTTTAATTTTTTTACTGTTGTCTTCGTTCACGCTATTCACCTTATTGTGATAATCTGATTCTGTGACGGGGTTTTAAGGCCCATCTTTTTTCGTGCAATACGTTCAATTCTTTGTGGCGATTTAAGTACTGCCACTTCAATTTTTAAATTTTTTTTTTGTGCCGTCAGTTTTGTATGTTCCTGAGCCTGAGTCGTTATTGCATATCCTGTACTTCGATGTTGCGTTCTGGACCAGGCAAAGCAGTAAAATTCACCAAGAAAAATAAAAAGAAAAGCAAACATGCTTACAGCAAATGTATAATTATTGCTTTTCTTTATCATAGTTTTTCACATGCTCTGAGTTTTGTGCTTCTTGCCATTGGGTTCAGTCTGACCTCTTCTTCTCCAGGCCTTACTACTTTTCGGGAAAGTGATTTTACCTGCTTTTCTGTTTTACAGACACAAATTGGAAAATCAGGTGGGCAAATGCATTCAGTCTCAAGTGCTTTAATTCTTCTTTTTACGAGTCTGTCTTCAAGTGAATGAAATGACAAGACACAAAGTCGACCCTGAGGATTTAGGAGGTCTGAAAAGCTGTCTAAAAAAAATTGAAGCCTTTCAAGCTCTTTATTAACAGCAATTCTTAGTGCCTGAAATACACGCGTTGCCGGGTGGATTTTTTGTTTTGCTGCGGCCTTTTTGGGGATTGCATCGGTTACAATTTCTGCCAGTCTCTTGCTTGTGGAAATTGTTGCCACTTCTCTTGCCTGAATTATTTTTCTGGCAACTTGCCTTGAAAACTTTTCTTCCCCAAAACGAAAAAATATATCAACCAGACTTCTTTCGTCCAACGTATTTACAAGATGCTCAGCTGTTTGCTCTGCTCTGATGTCCATCCGCATATCGAGTGGCTCATCTTTTTTGAAACTGAAACCCCGTCCACTGCTCTCAAGCTGGTGTTGAGACAGGCCAATGTCAATCAGGATACCATCTACACCTGCAATATTGAGGTCTTCAAGGATTGACGGTAATTCATCAAAATTTTTGTGTACAAGGTGAAGACCCTCTTTGTACTTTTCCAGCTTTACCTTGGCGTTGTTAATTGCATCAATATCCTGGTCAATAGCAATAAGGGTGCCGCCCGGCATTATTCTTTCGAGTATGGCTTCTGAATGCCCGGCGCCGCCAAGGGTTCCGTCAACATAAATTTTACCTGGCTTTGGCGCAAGGTAATGCATGACTTCTTCAGGCATTGCTGAGATATGGTTGAATGATTTCATTTAAATCCCTAGATCAGCTAGTTCATCTTTAAAATCGCCTGCTTTAAGCGACTTGATTGTATTTTGATTTTCAGTGTTCCATTTATCCATGGCCCAGACCTCAAAATGGTCAATCAGTCCAACAAGCATCAGCTCTTTCTCAACGTCTGCATAATCCCTTAATGATTTTGGTATCAGGATTCTGCCTTGCTTATCACAATTGCATTCCTGGGCATTTCCAAGGAAGAAACGACGGATTGCACTTGCATTGGCAGTTTTGGATTTTAATAATTTTGACTCTACCTGTTTCCACTCATCAAATGTATAGGCAGACAGGGCCTGGGTCATGCTGGTGGTCAGGATTAATCCTTCTCCACCCCCTGTTTTTATGACATCGCGAAACCTGGAAGGTATGATTAACCTGCCTTTTGGATCGCATGTATGTGATGAGCTGCCTCTGAACATAATCTGGTTTTATTCTCCCTAATACTCCACTTTAATCCACATAATACTATTAAACTACAGGAAAATGAAAAAGAGTCAAGTAAAAAATGGTCTGTAATTGATTTATTTTTAATGATTTAATTAGGTTAAGAAAAGTGGGGGTAAGTGGATTGTGCTGATTGAAGATGTCATTTTTCATCACTTTGTGCCGTATTGATTCTTTAATTTTGGCTCAGGAGAAAAAGACTTGGCACTTTTAATGATACTTTGCTAATGAAATATGAGTTTGTGGTCAGTGGTGGATGTAAAGTGGTAGGCACAATTCCACATTGTTAATCAATACTGTATGCTTCAGGAAATAATGCATGGGTGGAATTGGCGTAATTCATAACCCCTTTGCCAGAAAGAATTTGATACACCCGGCCATGGGTGATGAACTTAAAGAAATTCTTGGTAATTGCGGAACTTTGTATGAAACAAAGAACAATCGGGACATAGAACTTGCAGCCGTCGATTTTATGGCAAGCGGATATGATCTTCTGGCAATAAATGGTGGTGATGGCTCACTCCATCTTGTAATAAACGCATTCAGGAACGTTTTTAAAGAAACAGCTTTGCCTGATATTGTTATTCTGAGAGGGGGGACGATGAACACTGTCGCAAATTCTCTTAAACTGAAGGGGCAGCCTGCTGATATTCTTAAAAGGACGTTGGACAAATATAATAATAACAGGGAATTTGATTATATTCATCAGCAGGTATTGAAGGTTGGGGATAAGTATGGTTTTATGAGTGGTGCTGGTGCTATTACAACATTTCTTGATATATACTATGCCGGAACGCATACGGGGGTAGTCGAATCCCTAAAGATGATTTTTAAGATGATCATGAGCACTGTTTTTCGGACAGACTATGTGAAAAATATTTTTAGTCCGGTGCCGATGAAAGTCATTATTGATGGAAAGAATCCCGGGCAGGAAAGTTATCTTGCTGTTCTGGGTTGTGCTGTTCGGGAACTCGGTATAGGGTTTGCCGTTGCTCACAGTGCATACGATAAAAAAGGATGCTTCCATTTTACTGCAACCTCCATGAATCCGGTTTCACTGATTTTAAGGATGTGGTCGCTATGGGCCGGAAAAGAAATATGCCATCCTGATATGTACCACCACGGGATTGCCGCTGACGTTATTATTGAGCCTGTTGGAACGCTTCGGTGGATGCTTGATGGTGAGATGTATGAGACAGAAGAACCACTTCAGATTTCGGTCGCAGATGAGATCCGGATTTTAAGGGTTTAAAAAGGTATCAGGTGTCAGGAGTCAGGCCTCAGCAAATGAATTCACTCCGCTCTGCCTGTTTCTATAAAAAAGAAAGAGCATGGCGACTCTATAGCTGATACCGGAAACCTGACGCCTGATACCTTAGTTTTTAAACGTATGCGTAATTTAGAACACAGGGATTAAATTTCATGGAAAGACTCAATTATTTTATACGTAGATTTTTTCTTGTAATTCCGACTTTTATAGGTATCACCCTGATTTGTTTTTTCATTATTCAGTTTGTTCCCGGTGGGCCGGTTGAACAGGCGATTGTGAAGATGAAGGGGGGCGGTGACAGTGGCGGTGGGCAGGTATCAGCAAGTACCGCTTCGATTTCTGAAAAGCAGAGAAAAGAGATTGAAGTCTACTATGGTTTCGATAAACCTTTTTACAAAAGATACTGGAAATGGCTTGTTACAGACAGGTTGGGCATGAGGATGGATTCCTATGAATTCCCGAATAAAACGTCATGGGAGCTTATCAGTTCAAGGTTCAGAGTCTCAATGATTTTTGGTGTCACCGGATTTATTCTCACCTATCTGATTTGTATTCCGTTGGGGATTCTTAAAGCTCTCCACCATAATAAGATGTTTGACTTTGTATCAAGTGTAACTGTGTTTACCGGCTATGCCATTCCTGTATTTGCATTTGGAATGATTTTAAAAATGCTTTTGTGCGGCACGGTTGACGGTCTTTGGGATATTTTCCCGGTATCAGGGTTCAGCTCGGATAATTTTAATACACTGACCTGGTCAGCTCAGGTAAAAGATATTTTTATGCATATGTGTCTTCCGGTAATCTGTTATATGGTGGGGCACTTTGCAGTGTTGACACTGTTAATGAAAAATTCGCTTCTTGAGCAGATCAGCAGGGATTATATGAGGTGCGTCGTTGCAAAAGGCGGCAGCTTCTCAAGGGCTGTATGGGGGCATGCATTCAGAAACGCGCTTATTCCGATAGCCACTGGATTTGGTGCTGTTTTGACTGTTATGTTTGCAGGGTCGGTCATTATTGAACAGGTTTTTGAAATCCCGGGGATGGGCCGTCTTAGTCTTGACGCTATTGTTGGTCGTGACTATCCGGTTTTTATGGGTATACTGTCACTGACATCGGTACTGGGGCTTGTCGGTAATATTCTTTCAGATTTTTGTTATATTATTATAGATCCCCGGATTAACTTTCAGGAATAATGATTTTTTAAAGGCTTGGGCATAGAAACACTATGGGCATTATTAAAAGTCCGGTAACAAAAAAACGAATTGTACGTTTCAAAGAGCAGAAACTGGCCTGGTATTCATTTCTCCTGATTCTGGTGCTGTATGGTTTAAGTCTGTTCGCGGAATTATTCTGCAACAGTTCGCCATTATATGTAAGGCATAACGGCAACTCCTATTTTCCGGTGTTTAAGTTTTATGCTGAAGATGTCTTTCTATCGAATGGGAAAAACACACGTCCCAATTATAAAAAAATAAGCGGCCTCCCTGAATTTGCCGGTAATAAGAAAAATTTTATGGTGTTTCCCCCATTTAAATACGGTCCTCTGGAAAGTATTGACCCTGTATTGCTTAACGCCGGGAATAGTGTGGCTGTTGAGCTTACTCCGGTTGAACGTGTGGGGCGTGTCAATATCAGGCCGGATTATACGATTGCAAGAACAGCATCATTTTCATCCTTTGCAGGGGTTTCGGAAAATAAACTCAAGGGGGAGGCGCTTTCGGATTATATCCGGCTTTCGGAAAAACTTCGTACAGCTGTTGCATTAAGATTTGGTAATGCAGCCGCAGGTAAGTTTACTGAATCTCTGAAGGATGCATCCGATAGCGATGTGACTATTTCGCTCTCAACCTACTCTGAAAGAAGCAGGCCGCCAAAAACGGTGCGGCTTATGATTCGGGAAGTTATTCCGACATCATTAAAATCAGGGACGGCTGTTTTTAATGAGGCTTTGGAGCCTTTGGAAGGGGCTCCCCTGTTATGGGAACGTATTTCCGGTGATGATAAGACCCAGTTGCTTCAATTTATTACTGAAAGATATCAGAAGCCTGTTGATCCATTCAGGTTTTTAATCGGACAGAGATTGTATAAGGCCGTTTTTGTAAAACATGATGTTCGTTTTCCTTACAAGCCGGTTTCAGGCCACTGGTTAGGTGTCGACGGTGCGGGCCGGGATGTCTTTGCCAGG
>JQIA01000218.1_pt1 | contig 26965 bp, 26 predicted proteins | sample 811431 | NCBI WGS metagenome assembly JQIA01 (sample SAMN02998118, study PRJNA258478) | marine sediment metagenome | biome: marine; feature: seafloor; material: sediment; isolation source: oil-polluted sediment collected from 3 locations (0.5 km, 0.7 km and 0.9 km)... | place: USA: Gulf of Mexico ...
CGCTTACAATTACTACTTCTCTCATGGTAAACCCTCCTGATAAAATATAAATATATAAAAAATATTGTCTTCCTATGAAAATCTGATAAACATGAACTTTACCAAATACTTTTATAAAAAACAATGGAAAGATATGTGTCTTATACTGTTTTCATATTGTACACACCCTGATTATAAATTAATTCTGGCTTCAAACAGAGATGAATTTTATAATCGTCCTACTGAACAGCTTACCCGTTGGGGGCAGTCAGAAAATATTATTGCCGGAAGAGATATAAGGGGCGGTGGGACCTGGTTAGGGGTGCATTCAGAAGGCATGTTTGCCGCGATTACGAATTACAGAGACCCGGCAACTATTAAGACAACGGCACCCTCAAGAGGGCTTCTTGTCAGCGACTATTTGAACGGAAATCAGGCTCCGGGGAATTATATATCAGCCATATCTCGGAATGGTCTGGATTATAACGGCTACAATTTTCTTGCGGGAAATGCGAACGAACTTTTTTATTATTCAAATATGGGTGAGCATGTAAAAAAAATTACACCTGGAATATATGGTTTGAGTAATCATCTTCTTGATACGCCGTGGCCCAAGGTGATGAAAGGAAAAGAGGGGCTTACGGCTATTACCAGTCGTGATCAGTTTAAAATAAATGATATTTTTGATCTGTTGGCTGATGATGTCTGTCCTGGCGATGACATCTTGCCGGATACAGGTATCGGGATTGAGTGGGAGCGGATACTTGGGCCACTGTTTATCAGGAATGATATCTATGGTACACGATGTTCCACTGTTATTACAATTGATTATGATTCAAATATTGAGGTTGTCGAGAGAAGCTTTGTTGAGCAGGGTGTTTTGCCGGAAAACTCCGAAAAACAGTATAAAATTCTCGTAAAAAGTCTGGCAAATTACTAAAGCGAAGTAGATGGGACTTTTTACGACGCCATCAATAGTTGAACATTACCATTTAATTGATAAGACCTGCTTTTTGTTCCTGCTCAGGTGGGGAGACCGGTGCCTGGATTGTAAATGAGGTACCTTCACCGGGGTTGCTTGAGCATTCAATTTTTCCACCAAGTGTCTGGACAATCAGGTTGTATACGATGTGCATACCGAGTCCGGTCCCACCTTTGGTATTTCGTTTTGTCGTGAAAAAAGGGTCATAAATTTTAGTGAGAGTCTCTTCGTCCATACCAGTACCGTTGTCTGAATACGAGATATGAAGAATATTATCCCCGTTTTTTGATATATTTAAAATGATTTTGCCGGTCTCAATTTCATCAAAACCATGTATGATTGAGTTCATGATGAGGTTAGTGAATATTTGAGAAAACACACCCGGGTAATTATCGACAACAAGCTGGCCCGGGCATTCAACATTTATCGAATGGTTTGTTCTTTTGAATCGGGGTTTCAGGCTCGTAATGAGCTCTTCAATATTTTCTGAAAAATCAAACTTTCTTCTTTTTTCACTTGATCTGTCCACAGCTACCTGTTTAAAGCTGTTAATCAGCTCTGCCGCTCTGTTGAGATTGGTCATAATCATCGATGTGGCTTCGGTTGTCAGGGCAAGGTATTTTTTTAGGTCTTCCGGAATATCATTTCGTTTTGCATAGGTAAGCATAAATGACTGGGTTTTATCTTCAAGAAATGACGCCGCCGTTACACCAACACCCAGAGGGGTATTTATTTCATGAGCAACGCCTGCAACAAGGCTTCCCAGTGATGCCATTTTTTCTGACTGAACCAGCTGTCGTTGCGTCAGTTTAAGGTTTTCAAGGGATTCATGGAGCGATTTATTTGCTTCGACGTATTGTTTGGTTCTTTCCTCAACAAGGTGTTCAAGCTTTTTATTTAATCGTCTGACCTCGTCTTCAGCTCTTTTTCGTTCTGTAATTTCCGATTTTAATTCAAGATTGCTTTTTTTAAGGTCAAAAGTTCTGTTGTCGACCATTGCTTCAAGATACGTTCTATGCTTTTTTAACTCTTTTTCAGCTAGAATTCGTACCTTTACCTCTTTCTGGAGCAGGTTGTGACTTTCAACCAGACTGAAATGATATCTTGAAATAATCCAGATTGCAGCAAGAAACAGAGATATATTTATATAGATATAAAAATTTCTGTTTTTCCAGCTTGTCTGCAGGACACCAATCGTATTTTTATCCCATTGTATTTCAATATGAACCGGATTATTTTTTAAAAGGCCTATTTTTGAAAAAAAAGCATCGTATGCTGAATACTTAATACCCTGATTGTTTACAGATACAAATATATTACCATCACTGTGTTTCAATTCTGCATAGGGAAGGTTCTCAACTTTAATCAGATGGGATAATTCCTGGAGACTGGCTTTTTTATCCATGTGCCACATTGCGTATCCCAACAGGCTGGCACCTTTATTTATTCTGTCAAAGCGCTTGTTGTACGAATAATCTTCATAAAGCCATGTAAAGCTGACGAAAACAAGAAGCAGGCAGGTGGCAATAAATACTGAATTTTTTTGCTTTGTTAATACCATATAAAGTCCGGTCTGTTTTTTACTACAAGATATTTCAGAGCACTTCGAAAAGCCAGTCAAAAAAAATAACAACATAAGGATAAAATCTGGTACTTCTTTTTGATTTATGGCAAAAAGAGAATACTGTGTCAAGATTTCTGTTACCTTATTGATGAATATCAGGTTGAGGCAGACATTAAAAGAGGATAATGAAGATATTTTATTAATTTTTATTAACGGGATTTTAAGAGTATGTTTAAGTTTTGTATGATCAGCATCGTTTTTTCTCTAATGCTCCTTTTGGTTACTGCAGGATGTGATAATTCCAGGGCTTCGATACCGGTTGAAAAAATTGACCTTATTGAAGAAGCAGATTTGAAATCATATGTTCTTGATCTTCACGAGGAAGATCCTGAAACAGTATATCATGCGATGCAAAAGATTGCTGAATATGGCAATGGGGCTACCAAAGCTGTTCCTTTTTTATCCGCTATGCTGAATGACAGACGTATTGTCAGGTTAATTAAATATAACATTATCAGATATGTACCATTATATAAAGAAGCCGCTATAACGATTGTAAGGACAGGACCGGATGGAGTCGGTATTCTGGTTGATCTCCTGAAAAACATGCCGGCGTCGGAAGGTGGTGAAGATGATTTTTATCGTGAGGGAATTTCTGCCGGTCTAAAGACAGCCGTTGGCAAATATGGGGAGAATGTTTTTCTCAAATTTAATAAGACTGATAAGGTGCTTTACGTTATAGATACAATAGCCGCCTGTTTAAACCTGTCAGCTTCGCCTGGTCGATGGGATAAATCAGATCCGAGAAAGAACCTTAAATTATACCGGCACTTCAATGAAGCGTCTACGCGTGAAGGATTGCTGATCTATATTAAAATACTTGGAATGATTGGAGACGCAAGGGCTCTTGGGGTTTTGAGTTCCATAGCACCGATTTCTGTTAAGTCAGACAATAAAAACAGAATAGATGGTTTTGACAGGTTTCAACGAGCCGCGGCGGTATCGCAATATACTATAAACCCACAATCTATAAGACATCTTAAACCCGAAGCTGTCCAGGTGTTGTTTATGGATTTTATTTCATCCGGAAAGGCGTCTTTTATTGCCGGGATGTTGAAGGACGGTTTAAGCCCGGATACAAAATCATTAACCGGTGAACCTGCAGTAAGCTATGCATTAAGGAAAAACCTAAGTATTTTTAATCTGCTTGCAGAGGCGGGAGCTGATCTGAATTGCCGGTTGTCCAAAAATGATACCATGCTTATTAAGGCTGCCCGAAACGGAGATTATGGTTTTGTGGAGAGCCTTTTAGCGAAAGGGGCATCTGTAATACCTGTTAATAACGCTAAGGAGACCGCACTTATTGTAGCATTTACAGCCTTTCTTGATAAGTGGAATGGCTCGGATAAAGATAAAAATGTGGATGATTACTTTAAACTGCTGAATCTATTGAACACATCCGGTTCGCCACTGATTCCATCAAAGCTGATAAAGGCATTAAGCAAGAAACAGCAAAAAATTATTAAAACAAGAACCGGGATTTCGGGTTGACAGCGTTAAACCTTAAAAAGGTCTGTGCTTAAATATCTTTCACCTGTACTGGGTAGAATCGTTATGATTGTTTTCCCCTTATTTTCTTCTCTTTGGGCAATTTTAAGAGCTGCACTGACAGCAGCGCCGGAAGAAATACCGCAAAGAATCCCTTCATATTTGGCAAGGTCCCTGGCTGTCTCAAGTGCTTCATCATTTGAAATAATTTCAATCCCATCAATTAGTGCTGTGTCAAGAATTTTCGGAATAAAACCGGCACCAATGCCTTGTATTTTATGTGGTCCCGGGCTTCTGCCAGATAGAACAGCAGATGATTCCGGCTCAACTGCAATACTTTTAAAGTCAGGGTTAATCGCTTTTATTGCTCGTGAAATACCGGTTATTGTTCCACCGGTGCCAACACCTGCAACAAGAATATCAACATTACCGGCTGTCGCATTCATAATTTCAACAGCTGTAGTTTTTTCGTGTATTTCTGGGTTTGCAGGATTTCCAAACTGATCAGGAAGGAATGAATTTTTTTCTTCTGCACCAATCTCCCGGGCTCTTTTTATAGCGCCTTTCATACCTTCAGCTCCAGGGGTCAGTTCGAGATGTGCACCAAGGTGGCGTAGCAGCTTTTTCCGTTCATCACTCATTGTTTCAGGCATTGTGAGACAAAGTCTGTATCCTTTGGCAGCGCATATAAATGCAAGCGCAATACCGGTATTACCGCTGGTAGCCTCAACAATAAGGGTCCTCTTATTAATGTCTCCGTTTATTTCTCCGGCCGAAATCATTGATGCTGCTATCCTGTCTTTAACACTGCTGCAGGGATTAAAAAATTCAAGTTTGGCGAGGACAGTGGCCCTAAGCCCTTCTGTAACAGTATTTAGCCTTATGATGGGGGTATTGCCAATAGTATCTGCTATTCCATTATGAATTGTCATCTTTTCCCCTCGTTATTTAAATATAAGTTTAGGTTTTTCAAGAAATACCCTTGTATTGGCCGGGACTGATTCAGTCAGCCAGACATTACCACCAATGACTGAGTTTTCCCCGATAACGGTATCGCCACCCAGAATAGTTGTCCCTGAGTATATTATTGTATTTGCTTCAATAGTCGGGTGCCTTTTTTTGTCTTTGTACCGCTTGCCTGCATCGGGTGGCAATGAAAGTGCTCCTAACGTTACACCCTGATAAAGACGGACATTTTCCCCAATAATAGTTGTTTCGCCTATTACAACACCTGTCCCGTGATCTATGGCAAATCGTTTGCCGACTTGAGCTCCGGGATGAATGTCTATACCGGTTTCACTGTGGGCATATTCGGTCATAATTCTTGGCAAAAGCGGTACTTTAAGTTCGTAAAGTCTATGTGCTATTCGATAGACTGAAATTGCAAAAATACCGGGATAGCTGAAAATTATTTCGTCTATACTCCTTGCTGCAGGATCACCGTCAGACATTGCGCGTACATCTTCTGAAAGAATTTGTTTTATCGCCGGGATTGATTCAAACAATTCAAGAGCAATGTCATATGCCTGGCTTTCGCAGTTTGAGCATGGGATATTATAGCGGAAACAATCATGCTTGAGACTTAGTCGTACCTGGGTTGACAGGGTTGCAAATAATGTCGAAATCGACTCACCAATTCTATATTTGAGGTTTATCGGATCAAGCGCTTTTCTACTGAAATATCCCGGGAACAGAATTTCCATAAACCTTTTAATAATTTTAACAACATCATTTCTTGACGGTATCGGTTCGTAGTCAATATGTGTAAAACATCCTGGTTCCATGCAGCTTTGAATTATTTTATCTGTTATTCCAGGTAATTTTGATTTTACATTTGTGAGTTCTACTCGTTCTGTGGTGCACTTGTCTTTCAATTCAAAGTCTGTGTTCATAAAGGCCTCTGTCTATATCGTCGGAGTGTTTAAATATTGTAATGTACAATTCTTAAGGAGTATAACAGATACAGGGTTCATGAGGAATGATAATTTTACACCTATATATATCGTTGACATGTGCTACCACAATGTGGTAGCTATTCACGATTTTACTCTTTAATATAATCTTTGTATCCGGTGGTTTAATGGAATCAGATGAATTTGCCAGGCTGAGAAAAAGAATTAACAAGACCCAGAAAGAGATGGCGCAGCTTCTGGGCGTTTCTATAAAAGCGATCCACAGTTATGAACAGGGATGGCGCTCAATTCCTGGCCACGTAGAGCGACAGTTTCTTTTTCTATTATCTAAAAAATCTGAAAACCCGGTGGACTGCTGGAACGCCATGGATTGCCCGGACGAAAGAAAACTGAAATGTACAGCCTGGGAATTCAATTCAGGTAGTTTTTGCTGGTTCATAAACGGAACCATGTGTGAGGGGGAAATTCATGCAACCTGGAATGAGAAGATGAAATATTGCCGAGCCTGCAAAGTTTTAAAGGTTATTTTGTGAAAATGTTGCATTATTATTATAAAAACAGAGTCGTCCTACTTGAAAAACAGAAAAAAATAAATATATTAGATAAGATAACGTAGATGAGTAGATCTTTAAAAAAATTGAAAAGATAGAACCGGCAGGAATATAACTGGTTTTGCATTGAGGAATTATAATATTCCGGAAAACCGATTTCACTATACTGGAGATAATTATGTGGGAATATACTGATAAGGTAAAAGATCATTTCCTTAATCCTCGAAATACCGGGGTTGTTGAAAATGCTAATGGTAAAGGAGAGGTCGGATCACTGTCGTGTGGTGATGCTTTGACACTTACACTAAAAATAAATGACAATGATATTATTGAAGAGGCAAAATTTCAGACATTTGGCTGTGCCAGTGCTATAGCCTCATCTTCTGCATTAACTGAGATGGTTGCAGGTCTGCATATTGACGAGGCCGTAAAGATAACAAATGAAGACATTTCAGATTTTCTTGGTGGACTTCCAAAAGAAAAAATTCATTGCTCTGTAATGGGAAGAGATGCGCTTGAACGTGCCATTGGTGATTACAAAGGCGAAGTTGTTGTAATCAAGCCGGGTAAAGAAGTCTGCCACTGCTTTGGTATCACTGATCTTGAAATAATCAGAGCTGTAAAAGAATCCAATATAACAACACTTGAAGACATAACAGGATTTTTGAAAGCCGGTGGCGGTTGCGGTAATTGCCATGATGAAATTGAAAGCATTATTCAGGCAACTTTAAAAGGTGAAGATGTCACTGCAAAAAAGAAGCCTGCAAAAATGACTGTAATGCAGAAAATAAAATTGATTGAAAAAACAATTGAAGAAGATATCAGACCGGGCCTTCAAAAAGATCAGGGCGATATGGAGCTTGTCGATGTTGACGGTGATCAGGTGATAGTAAAATTTCAGGGAGCCTGTGCTTCCTGCAGCCGATCTGAGATAACATTGAAAAATTTTGTTGAGTCAAAGCTAAGAGAACTGGTTGCATCAGAACTTGTTGTAGTGGAGGCTGAAGATGAAAATCGTATATGTTGATAATAATGCCACTACAAAGGTCGATACCCAGGTTGTTGAAGAGATGGTCCCATGCCTGACTGAGAACTATGGTAACCCGTCGAGTATGCATGATATGGGTGCCGGTGCAGGAAAGGTACTGAAAAAGGCACGGGAGCGAGTTGCTTCAATTATCAATGCAGATCCTGATGAGATAATATTTACCAGCTGTGGCACTGAAAGTAACAATGCAGCAATACGTTCAGTATTAAAACTTAATCCGGGTAAAAAACATATTGTGACCACAATGGTAGAGCATCCGGCTGTTAAAAGTCTGTGCGAATCCCTTGTGAAAGACGGCTACAGAACAACCTTTGTTCCTGTTGACAAAAAGGGACGTCTTGACCTTGATAAACTCTATTCAAGCTTGAGTGATGATACCGCTATTGTCAGTATTATGTGGGCAAATAATGAAACCGGAACAATATTTCCGATTAAGGAAATTGCGGAGAAAGTAAAAGAAAAGGATATTATTTTCCACACCGATGCAGTTCAGGCTGTTGGAAAACTTAACGTCGATGCAGCAGACATTCCTTTTGATATGCTGTCGCTATCAGGCCACAAACTTCATGCGCCAAAGGGTGTTGGTGTTCTTTATGTCCGTAAAGGTGTTAAATATTCACCGTTATTGATTGGTGGACATCAGGAAAAAGGCCTCAGGGGGGGGACGGAAAATATCGCGTCTATTGTTGCTCTCGGCAAAGCATGTGAGATTGCGACTGAATTTTATGAAGACGAAAATACAAGAGTTAAAGCCTTAAGGGATAAACTGGAAGCAGGTTTAACCTCTGTGATTCCAAAAACAATTGTAAACGGTGATACAGAGAGCCGATTACCGAATACGACAAGCATAAGTTTTGAATTTATCGAAGGTGAAGCAATTCTTCTTATGATGAATGAATATGGTATCTGTGCATCATCCGGTTCTGCATGTACCTCCGGGTCACTTGAGCCATCACATGTTTTAAGAGCGATGGGCGTCCCCTTTACAGCAGCACATGGTACAATCAGGTTCTCTCTTTCACGATATAATACTGAAGATGAAATAGACTACATTATTGAAAAACTACCTCCTGTTATCCAGCGTCTCAGAGATATGTCCCCATTCTGGAAAGAATAAAAAAAAGCTTTGAAGATTTTAATCAGGCTGATATAATCAAAAAATATGTCTTCGTTAACGCGAAGGCATATTGCCATATTCATTAATTTAATATTTCCATCACACACACAACTAATATCTGAAGCAACATTTTTATTATCAAGCTTAGATGCTTTCCTGCTACTAATATTATTATCTGGACCGGTTTGAAATTTATGGACCTGGCAACGCTTAGCTGTCATTTTTATATTATCCTAAGGAGATCCGGATGGACATTTTTGTTGCAAGACAACCTATCTTTTTAAAAAACAAAAGTGTTGCAGCTTATGAACTTCTGTTCAGGGATAGTATGGAAAATTTTATGCCTGCGAATCAGGATGGTGACAGAGCAACCTCGTCAATTCTTTCAAGAAGTTTTATGAATCTGGGGTTTGATGCCGTTTCGGGTGGTAAGAAAGTCTTTATTAATTTTACGGAAAATCTACTTATAAAGCAAATCCCGACACTTTTTCCTCCTGAAAGAGCCATTATAGAAATACTTGAAGATGTAAGACCAACACCGGCAGTTCTGGAAGCATGCAGAGAACTGAAGCGTAAGGGCTATAGTCTGGCTCTTGATGATTTTATCTTTGATATGGAGATGGCGCCTTTTTTTGATATTGTAGATATTATTAAAATCGATTTTATGGGAGTGCCGCTTGAAACAATTAAATTGAAAATCAGCAGTATACCCAGAAGTATTAAGCTTCTTGCAGAAAAAGTCGAAACCTGGGAAGAATTCCGGGCCGGCATTGATATGGGGTTTGTATTGTTTCAGGGCTATTTCTTCAGCAAACCGGAGATAATTAAAGGGAAAGAACTTTCTGCGTCTACCACATCTTTGATTCAGATTGTTTCTGAAATCAACAAAAATGACCCTGATTTAGATAAGATTGTTTCAATAGTCTCCAAAGAGGTAATGATTTCATATAAGCTGTTGAGCCTTATAAACTCAGCTTATTTTAAAAGACTCGTTGAGATTACATCGATCAGACAGGCTCTGAATTATCTGGGGCAGGTAGAGTTCCGGCGTTTTATTTCTGTCATCCTTATGTCTAACCTGGCTCAGGACTCAACAATGGAACTTGCAGTTCTCTCCTGCTTAAGGGCAAGATTCTGTGAATTGATTGCAGAACAGGCAGGGAAAAGGTCTCAGGAAGCATTTACACTGGGACTTTTTTCATTGATTGATGCAATGCTTGGAAAGACAGTTGAAGATGTTATGAATTTACTTCCGCTTTCCAGTGACATAAAAAATGCCCTCATATCAAATGAGGGCCCATTATCAGAAATATTGTCAATTGCGATAGAATTTGAAAAAGGGAATTTCAATAAGGTTGAAAAACTGGCATTGGAACTTCAAATCAGCTATGAAGAAATCCCCGGGATATATAAAGACTCTGTTGCCTGGGCCGACATCTTAAGCCCCTTTTAGACAGAGACGCCGATAGCAAATTCTTTCGCCTTTGTTATGATGTCATCCACATTCAACGTTAGTATTTTCCTGTCAGCAACCACCTGGTCCCCATCGATAAAAACATCTTTTACATCAGCACCTGATGCAGAGTAGACAATCTGTGAAACAGGATTATACATAGGCACCAGGTGTGGCTTATTGATGTCAATGGTAATTATATCAGCTTTTTTACCGACTTCCAAAGAACCCGTTTCATTTCCCATGCCTATAGCATTCGCCCCGTTGATGGTTGCCATTTTTAACACGGTAAGGGCATCCGTAACTGACGGGTCAAGAAGATTGACTTTATGCAATTTTGCTGCAGAGTCCATTTCTGAAAACATGTCGAGGTTGTTATTACTCGCACTACCGTCAGTGCCTAATCCGGTTCTGATTCCGGCTTTTAAAAACGCTGTTACAGGTGCAATACCGGAGGCGAGTTTCATATTGCTTTCCGGACAGTGTGAAACAGCAGCTCCGGTTGTTGTTATTAAATCGATATCTGCATCATCTACCCATATGCTGTGTACCAGAAGGGTATTTGTATCAAGAATACCTGCTTTATACAGGTATTGAACAGGCGAAAGACCATGATCACTCATAATCTGTTCATTTTCATTTTGTGTTTCCGAAATGTGGATTTGGAATAAAACACCGGCTTCGTTTGCAGCTTTTTTTGCCATTTTTAGTGTTTCTTCAGAACATGTATAGGGCGAATGACAAAAGATAGAAGGGGTAACTCGGGTATTTTTGTTTTTTATCGAATTTACATAGTCTATTGCATATTGAACGTTTTTAGAAGGATCCGGAACCCCCGGTGCCGGAAAATCAATAATGCCCTGTCCGAGAACGCCTTTAAGACCGGAATCCTCAACAGCTCTGGCAACGCTCGCTTCATGGAAGTAACCGTCACAAAAGAGCGTTGTTCCGGATAAGAGCATTTCTGCGCAGGAAATGAGCGCTCCTAAGTATGTGTTTTCAGGATTGATATATTTTGCTTCAGCTTTAAACATATAGTCGTTAAGCCATGTCATTAAAGCCATATCATCTGCAAAACCCCGAAAAAGAGACATCGAGCTGTGACAGTGGGTATTTACAAGGCCCGGCATAACAATGCAGTCTTTAGCATCAATTGTTTTTTTTGCGGTACAGCTGCCAAGGTCTTCCTGTTTTCCTATACCGACGATACGCTGATCTTTTACAGCAATAAAGCCACTGCCGATAATCCGGCTATTATTGTCAACAGTTACAATAATGCCATTTATAAATAATAAATCATAGTCATTGTTACTCATCAAGGGTCTCCACAATGTTTGCAATAAGTGTTTCCAGAAGAGGGGCCGTTTTTCCGGCTGTTTCAATAACTTCTTCAAGTGTTGCCGGTACCGGATTGTCCGGATTATTTATATTGGTGATCACAGAGAGTCCAAGAACGTTAATACCTGCATGAACTGCTGCTATCACTTCCTGGATCGTTGAAAAACCAACTGAATCGGCGCCGATTGTTTTTAGAAAACGAATTTCGGCAGGCGTTTCAAGAGACGGACCAGTCAGCCCTGCATAAACCCCTTTGCATACAGGGATTCCTGCTTTTGCGGCCAGCGTTTCAGTTGTTTGAATTAAGTCTCTGTTATAGGCATTGATCATATCCGGGAATCTTAAGCCAAGAGACGGATAGTCTTTACCGATAAGGGGATTATTGCCGGTAAGGTTAATATGGTCATCAATGATCATAATGTCGCCTTCGTTAAAAGAGAGATTAATCCCGCCTGAGGCATTGGTAATAATCATAGTTTTTATGCCAAGTGCCTGCATAACCCTGATCGGGAATGTTATCCGGGCTGTAGTATATCCTTCGTAAAGGTGGAATCGTCCCTGCATGAGCGCTACCGGTTTGCCACTTAATGTTCCGAATACAAGTCTGCCGTCATGGCTTTCAACAGTCGTTTCAGGAAAACCTATAATATCTCTGTATTTTACGGAAACAACGTCCGTAATTGATTCAGAGAGTCTTCCCAGTCCCGTGCCTGCAACGATTAAAACGTCCGGGAGTATTTCTGTTTTGGATTTTAAAAAAGAGGCCGCCTTGTCAATAGTATGGATTAATTCTTCCATTTTACACCTTTTCTGTTTTGTTGGGACATAGAGCGTTTAAATATGTCGGTAGAGTAATTTTTAGGACAATAAAGCCGATGATAACACGAAGCAATTAAAGGGAGAAGTTAAAACAGGCGGCAGGGAATATTTAAATAAAAAAAAGGGAAAAACTGTTTTTGTTCAGTTCCTCAGTTTATATTAATCGAATAAAATTAAAATTAAGCTTGATAATGTGAAAATGCTATGTAATAAATAAATATTGTAGATCGCTAATGTGTAGTTGGTTTTAATAAATTGATCAGGAGGTTGATAATGAGTAAGCATAATTGCGAACAATGTGCATTTCGAAAGAAGCATGACACTAAACCAAAATCATTTACCGGGCGATTGTGGCGCTGGCACATAAACTGGTGTCCAGGCTGGAAAAAATACTATAGCTCCCTTGATGACACTGCTAAAACTGAGATTGAAGCACGTTACAATTTCAGGAAGTAATTATGTCAAAGGTGGCTGAGGCAATAATAGGGTAGTACTCAAAATAAAGACAGCAGGTGGAAAATGAAAATCAGTGGTGCACAGAAAATTGAAAATAGAAAAAAAATTATTCGGAAAACAGTGGAGATTCTGATTGAAAAGGATTTTAAATCTACCACCATGAGGGCAATTGCCCGTGCTGCGGGTATTGGTGATGCTACAATTTACAATTATTTTCCGACCAAAGAATCTATCCTTTATGCCTATTATGAAGATGCAATGCATGCGTGTATCGAAAAACTCAAAAATATTGAAAAGTTTAATGAGTACTCATTGCAGGAACAGCTTCAGACTTTGTTTGAAGTAGAGTTTGAACTTTTTCTACCCGACCGGGAATTTATTCGGAAAACATTTAAAAAGGTTTTTTTCTCATTCAGCCAGGATTACAGCAGGCTTATTCCTGTCAGAACTGTTTTTTTTAAGATTGTTGATGATATGTTCAATGCAGCTGTTGAAGTTGGTGAAATACCGGAACAGGTCTTTCAGGATCTGGTCTGCTTTCTTTTGTGGGATTATAATATTGGAATCGTAATGTACTGGACGAATGATGACTCTGATATGTTTTCAGACACAACCGTTTTTAATGACAAAAGCATTGATCTTATTTGTTCGCTTTTAAAGTCAGGGATTGCAAATAAAACCTTTGACATTGCAACCTTTCTTTTTAGAAATCATATTTTAACCAGAATGCATAGTATGAAAGAACGTTTTAAAACAGTCGATTTTGTAAAACGTGAATTCATGGGGGACGAAAATGATTGAACGAATACCTGAGGGTAAATGGACGAGAAGTATTGTGACGGGTAAAACTGCTGCCTCGGTAGGCGGTAAGGTTTTAAAATATTTATCAAAAAAACCGTTTCTTTCAGAAGAAAAGAAGATTGCTGAGAAAAAAAATCTTGAAACAGATAGTGCAAAAACAATATTTAGAGGGATGGTGCTGTTAAAGGGGACTGCTCTTAAGATAGCTCAGGCGTTAAGTCTTGAGTCCGGTTTGATTCCTGATGAAATAAGGACAGAACTGGAAAAATCTTACAATCAGGTTCCACCGATGAATCGTGTACTTGTTCGAAAAGTACTGATGGGGGCTTTTGGAAAGCCTCCGGAGGACGTTTTTACTGAATTTGATATGACGGCCTTAGCTGCTGCCAGCCTTGGGCAGGTGCATAAAGCCTTAGGTTCGGGGGGCGAAGATTACGCTGTAAAGGTCCAATATCCGGGCATTTCAGGAACAATTAAAAGTGATGTTCAAATGTTGAAGGGGCTTATAAGACCACTTTCTGATTATAAACAGATTCTGCCATCACTGGTTGAGATTGAAAAACGATTGAAAGAGGAAGTCGATTATTCTGTAGAAGCAGATAACATCCGACTATTCCGGGAATTGTTTAAGGACAATGAAGTAATAATTCCAGCTGTTTATTCTGAGTTATCAACTAAGACTGTGCTTACAACAGACTATATTGAAGGTGCGACAATTGATGCGTGGATGAAAGGTGAACCGGATCAGAAGGCACGGGACAGGGCAGCAAATATCCTTTATCAAACCTTTATTGATGGGTTTTACAAACACAGGTGTATTCACGCGGACCCTAACCCCGGAAACTACATTGTTACAACCGACGATAAGATCTGCCTTGTTGATTTCGGGTGTGTAAAAAAATTTTCAAAACAATTTACCTCTGATCATCAGGTGCTGATACAAACGATTATTCATAAAGACAAACAGAATTATCTTCCTGCTCTTGAAACGCTCAAGGTTATTTCCCCCGACCTGACTGATTCAGAGAGAGAGGTTCTGAAACCGTTGGTTAGCGATATTATGGAATGGTACAGCCAGTTATATGAAGATGACTATTTTGATTTTAGCAATAATGCAGATTTTTTAAAAACGGGGCGCTCATTGATGGCAGACCTTTTTAGCCACAGAAAGCGCTTTGCGCCGAATGCTGAGTTTGTTTTTCTGGACAGAACACGATACGGATTATTCCGGCTGTTTGAAAGTATGGGGGCCAGGGTCAAAATGGGAAATAAATATGAAAATTGATACAGCTTAGTCTAAAAGCAGAATATTATCCGTAAAAATGCCGTCAACCCCAATAGTAAAAAGCGTGTCAGCCGTTTTAATATCGTTGACAGTGTATGAAAAAACATGAATCCCGTGTTGGTGCATCAGGTCAACCTGATCTTTTGTAATTATTTTGCAGTCAGCGTTCCATGAAAAGGCTCCGACCTTTTTTATAAATGCTACCGTAGACATGTCTGCAGCTGTTTCAGAAAGATATGCAGTAAATGGTTTTTTCTGCATGGTACCAATACGCTCAATGAGTTTAGCCTTGAAGCTGGATATGATTACAGAACGTTTGCAGTTATATTTACTTATAAGCCGGATAACCTGTTTTTCGATTGAGTCCGATGGGGCCCCGGCCTCATAGGCTTCAGGTTTTATCTCAATATTAATCATTACCTTTTCAGAATATTTTATAAAAATTTCCTCAAGTTCAGGAAGCTGTTCATTTTTGAATTCCGGTGAAAACCAGCTCCCGGCATCTAAAGACTTTAACTCTGATAATGTATAATCGCTTACCGTACCGTTCCCATTTGTCGTCCGGTCGAGCGTGTCATCATGGATAACAACGACTTTTCTGTCTTTTGTAAGGGTTACATCCAGCTCTATCATGAGAGCGCCATTGGCTAAAGCAGAATCGAATGCCGTAATGGTATTCTCAGGGTATTCTTTTTTATACCCCCGATGAGCAATGATAAGTGGCTTTTTATGCTGTTCAATATTCACGTCTTTTTTCTCACTTTATTGTATTTATGCAACCCAATTGCATATCCTGTATTTTCAATTAATAACACCCTTGTGGAAACTGTTTTTGTTTTTAAGAATTTATGATAATAGCTCTTTAAATTCAACATTTTTATAAAAAATTAAAAAGAAACCAAATTCATGAAAAACATATTTAAAAACAAGTTGATTGATCTTGACGATGTTATTCACAAACGAGTTGTGCTGCTTATGGCTGTGATAACAGCTTTCGCTTTCATCATCAGGCTTTTTGCCTTTCTATCGATAAAAGAGAGTCTCTATTATGATTATATGCTTTTTGATGAAAGGATCTATCATAAATGGGCAATGGAGCTGCTCAACGGCACCTGGAAATCAAAAGAAGTGTATGAATTTGCCCCTGCACCGGCATACTTCATGGCATTTTTATACAAAATGATTGCACCGGATATTAATCTGTTCAGAGCCGTGAATCTATTATTCGGAACGTTTACATGTCTGGTTACAGGTTTTATCGGGCTTGAATTAAAAGGTAAGCGGACAGCTGTATTTGCCTGTCTCGTCTCTTCTCTTTATGCACCCTTAATATTTTACAGTGTGGTTCCTTTAAAAACATCGATGTCGATTTTTCTTTTTTCGCTGTTTATCTGGTTTTTTTTCAGAATTATGAATCACCGGAACGGATTGTGGCAGTATGCTTTTCTGGGAATTGTTGCTGGGGTGATGATAAATGTCAGGCCAAATTTTCTTGTCGCAATACCGGTTGCTTATTGTTTTATTGTAAGCACCGGATGGATTTTCAACGCGTCATTTAAAAAACTTTCAATAAATACGCTGCTGCTTGCATCAGGTCTGATACTTGCCGCTTCGCCGTTTATTCTTCGGAATTATATTGTTGCAGGAAAGGTTGCCCTGACTGCGTCACAATCGGGATTTAACCTGTATATCGGAAATAATCCGGATAATAAAATTCCTTATTACAGGCCTGTCACGTTTGCGTCGTCCTCTCCTTTTCAACAGGGTATCCAGTTTAATATTGAAGCGAGTAAGCGGGCAGGTAAAATACTTTCAGCGCAGGAGGCTTCTTCTTTCTGGACAAAAGAAGTCATCAAAAATGCAATGGATAAACCATCAGGCCTTTTTTATAAACTACTTCAAAAGACGCTTATCTATTTTAACAGCTTCGAGCCGGGGGACCATTATCATATTGGGTTTATGAGTGACTTTGTACCCTTTTTTAAAATACCGATGTTCAGTTTTTGGTTTATAATGCCTTTTGGGATGACAGGTCTGCTTATTGGTTTTTTTGGTAATGGCAGAGCCGCAGCCGGTGCGTTGGTCTTTTCCATCTATGGTCTTACACTGATTGCTTTTTTCTGTAACACCCGATACCGTCTGCCAATGATGGTGATATTAATACCGGCAGGTATTTATTGTATTGAAAAAATGGTCACCGTCATGAAGAATAAACAATATAAAACAGGTATATTCTCAGGCATTGTTATTTTTTCTTTTTTTGTAATGGCGTTTCTACCGGTAACAGGTACTGATGATATGACGGCCTATTACAATACCCATGCTTTAGTATTAAATGCTGCCGGAAAAACGAAAGATGCGGTCAGGTACTGGGACATGTCATCAAATATGAAAAAACCATATTCTGCATTTGCGAATCTGTCTCTTGCCGGTTTTTACGTTAATGCCGGAAAAGCAGAGAGAGCTGAACATTTTTTGAGTATGATTCCGCAGAATTCATTTGCTGCTCCAACAGGCTACAGCATGTTAGGGGATATAGCTTTGCGTAGTGGGGATAGAGAAAAAGCCATCCTGTACTACCGGAAGTCTCTTCAGATTAACAGTGGTGAAAGAGGTGTCTGGAAAAAGTTAATTATTGAGCTTGAAAAAAAAGATAAAGAGGCAGCAATGGCAGAATTTCAGAAGTTTAAAGTGATCTCTTCTTTTTACTGATCCCTGTTCCTGTTTGAAGAGTAACGCGTCCGTGACAGAACGTTATGCATTTCAATGAACCGCCAGTTGATTGCGTGCAGTACAATGCCAAGGAAAAAGCTGCCGGCTGATAAAATCATTAGCCCTGTTGCAAGAATTGCAAATGGTACGTGACTTACAAAATGGTCCGGTGCCGTCAGATAGTCATGAATGGGGAAATATCCCGCACAAAGTGACAGTATCAATAATATTATTGAAATGCAGCCAAAGAAGGTTAAGGGTTTAATCGCTCTGAAAAGGCTGAAAATTTTCCATAAAACCCTGGCACCGTCTCTGAAGGTATGAAGTTTACTCTGGCTGCCTTCCGGTCTTTCACGGTATGGCACCTGAACTTCAATAATTTTTCTTTTATAATAAAGCATCTGGATTGTCAGCTCTGTTTCAATTTCAAAGCCTGATGAAACAGTGGGGATCATATCTACAACCCGCCTGTTAAAAGCACGGTATCCACTCATAATATCCGATAAACTGGAACCGCCCATCCAGTTTACGAGGCTTCGTACCAGGTTGTTCCCAAAAACATGCATTGGCCGGAATGAGGCATTTGAATACTCTGCCAGCCTTGCGCCTACAACCATATCTGCTTTATTTTCAATGATCGGAGTGATTAGCTTTGCTGCATAATCTGCCGGATATGTGTCATCACCATCAACCATGATATAGATATCCGCATCAACTTTGTCGAACATGCCCTCAACAACGAACCCTTTTCCCTGACGGGGTTCAGTCAGGAGGATTGCGCCATTGTCGATTGCAATTTGGGGTGTTGCATCTGTACAGCAGTTATCAAAAACATATATGGATGCATCAGGCAGGTTGGCTTTAAAGTCATTAATAACTTTGCCAATCGTCTTTGCCTCATTATAACAGGGTATAAGGACTGCAATTTTTTTAATTGTTATTTTATCCATTTTTATTTGGTGTTTCAGTAATGATTAATATTAAAAAGCGAATATAGCCGAGACCCTTTAATGTGTCAAATGGTCTGTTATTTAACTTCCGTTAAAAAACACATTATTTTTGGATATTCTGCTTGTAAATATGGCTGATTCATGGAATATTCTTTTTACTTAAACAATGTTTATTGCGCTTTATTTAACTATGAATATTTTGTTGATTTATTCATTTATGCAATTGTTTAGGTAAACTTTATTTTATGGTTTTTTCTTACTAAAAAGTAAGACGGCTGCCCGGTAACACCGGGTTGTAAACTTAAAACTGCTTTTTTACCGGAGTTTTATGAAATCAATGTTTCGTGTTTTAATCGTATTCATTTTTTTTGCTGTAAATAGCTATGCAGATAATGGCGACCCTGTAAATTTATTCCTGAAAGGTAACTATGAAAAAGCATATCCCGGGCTTTTGAATAAGGCTGCTCAAGGTGATATGGCAGCTCAATATGGTTTAGGCGTTATTAATGCCAGAGGTCTTGGTAATGTAACCTGTGATTTGAGCAAAGCTGTTAAATGGTATCGAAAATCGGCTGTAAAGGGTCATAAGGGTGCCCAAAAAAATCTTGCCAGTATCTATATGAGTGAGGATGGTAACAGAATTGCTGATAAGGAAACGTTGGAATACTATATAAATGCTGCTGAAAACGGAAGTTATGATGCACTTTATTATCTGGGTGAGATGTATTTTGCAGGTTATGGTGTTAAAAGGCAGTATGGTAAGGCATTTAAGTGGTATATGAAAGCCGCCCGGAAGGGAGATGAGAGGGCACAGTACAGTCTTGGGGTCATGAACCAGAGAGGGTTTGGGACTCAAAAAAATGACAAAGAAGCAGTGAAATGGTATAAAATGGCTGCGGAATCAGGCTATAGTAAAGCACAGTACAATATGGGACTTCACTATTATCTTGGTAAAGGCGTCAAAAAGAATCTTTTTAAATCGTTTAAGTGGTATCATATTGCTGGCGAAAACGGTCTGGATAAGGCTCAGTTTAACCTGGGCATTATGTATGACGGTGGTATTGGCACTACGAAAGATCAGAAGAAATCCACACACTGGTTTGGAGCTGCCGCCCGGCAGGGCAATGTTATGTCTCAGTATTATTACGGCCTTGCTTTTAAGGATGGACTTGGTGTTAAAAATGATAGTAAAGAAGCCGTCTACTGGTTTTCAAAGGCTGTAGAAAAAAATGCTGTAAGGGCAACATACGAGTTAGGTACTATGTATTATAAAGGAGACGGTGTTAAGCAAAGTTATACTAAAGCCTACTCATTATATACAAAAACGGCAGATAAGGGATATAATAAGGGCATGTACAGTCTTGGTGTGATGCATGCGAATGGTTTTGGTGTTAAACCTGATTATATCTCAGCATATAAATACTTCCATATATCATTGGCACTTGGATACAAACCTGCAGAAAAACCTCTTGATAAAACTAAAAAACAAATGACCGCAAAGCAGCTCCAAAAGGCAAAGAAGGCCGCCAGCGACTGGGTAAATAACAATATGATTCATAACAACAGTACTAAAAATCAAAGCTGGTAATAAACGGGCCATTTACCTGTAAAGCTTCATATTACAAAAAAAGGATAAGGAATCTGTTTTTAATGTAACATTTTTATTTTATTATCTTTTTAGAGAACTTGACAATCATTGTAATGAAGTATAAAAGTACTATGGGGTTATTGATAATTTATTACACAGGAGAAGGCGTATTTATGGCAGAAGATTGGAAGAATACCAAAAAAGGGGAAAACACGCGGAAGAGAATTCTTCAGGCCGCGAAGGATGTTTTTTCAAAGCATCCGTACCATTCTGCAAGTGTACGAATGGTAGGAAAGGCCGGTAATTTTGATCATCCGATTATTCATTACTACTTTCCAAAAAAAGCAGGCTTATTTGATGCAGTTGTTGAGGATCTGCTTGATGAACTTGAAGCATTTGACAAGAGCTGGTTTGAAGGGCTTACAAAATTTCCGATTGACGTAGGATTTTCGATTCTGATCGACAGGGTACTTGAGTTTCATTACAAATCACCTGAACTGTTTAGAACGGTAATGCAGAATACTGCATATATAGAAGATTATGAAAACTTTCCTGCCGTAACGCATTACAAGGCATTCCATGAAAGTTTCATCAAGACATTTAATGAAAAAATCCCTTATAAAGCGTCACCGGAAGATTGCAGTAAATTTATTTACAGTTTTACAGTTCTTGCAACCAACTATCTCGGCGCCAGTACTACATATTGCGAAATAATGAATATTGAAGACAATAGTGAAGAATATAAAGCATGGGTAAAAGATACCCTTGCATTTATTTTATTGCCAAGACTGGAAAAAATCATTTTTGGTGATAGTAAAAGATAAAAAAAATGCTTCAGATATTATTTAAGATAATGTCTGAAGTATCTTAAACTCACCCCTCCACCTTTTTTAGAAATATAATCATGGAAATAAAATGAAACGAAAAGGCTGCAGTATTGTTTTTGTAAATAATAATACCGAGGTTCTCCTGTTTCTTCGTGATGATAAACCCGGCCTTCCATATGCGGGTATGTGGGATATTTTGGGGGGGCATGTAGATCCTGAAGAAAGTCCGGAGGCGTGTATTATACGGGAAATGAACGAGGAAATCGGATATACGCTTTCAGATTTTCACCTGTATAGAATTTATGATTTCAGTGACAGGGTTGAATATGTTTTCTGGAAAAGGGAAAATTTTAATATAGATGATATTATTTTAACCGAAGGTCAGTGTCTGAAATGGTTCAGCAGAGATGATGCACAAAAAACCTCACTTGCCTACGGGTTCAACCAGGTTGTTGAAGATTTTTATTCAGACTCTCCAAATGTACAATGATCACCAGCTCAGTTTTCTTTCTTGACATATCCTTTTATTTCTAATTATATGAATCTTTATTAAGGTGCTTGTTTAGCATAATAGGGAATTCCGTGAAATTCGGAAACGGTCCCGCCGCTGTAATCGGTGACGAAATCTGTAATCAGCCACTGTATATTGATTGTGAAATATATGGGAAGGTGCAGTTAGTAGGTTTGAGCCGAGAGTCAGAAGACCTGCCTTAGTACATATCTGCTGATCCAGGAAAGGTAGGCAGAATACCGTTGAGCAAAGAAACAGGGTGCAGCTCTTCAATCGATATGGTTGAAGAGTTTTTTTATTTTTGATGGCGTCGTAAAAAGTCCCATCTACTGCGCTTTAGTTTCTGGCCAGACTTTTGACGTACTATATGTACTACTTCAAGCCTGGCCAAAAACTAAATCTTGTATATGGGCCCTTTTCCTTAGCCATCTATGGATTTTTACGAGAATATCATTTTTGAGACCAAAAATTTCTCATCTATACTGTACGGGACATTAACAATAGTAAAACTAAGATTGATATGGAAATTACCGGTGAAAACGCTATGACTGAAACGAAAAGAAAACCGGTGTATTTATTTTTTTGCATTATCACTGTCTCGCTTTTTTTACTTGTTATCATCTCAACTGGCATGGGGTTTATACAGATATCGTTTCCTGATGTTTTTAAAATAATCCTGGCAAAAATAACCGGGTTTGATTCACTGCTGGCTGGTATTGAAGATGTTAAAAATGTCGTTGTGATGGAAGTACGTCTGCCCAGGATTCTAACGGCGGCAATCGTCGGTGCGGGGCTCGCTCTTTCCGGTGCCATTTTTCAGGGGTTGCTTCTGAATCCGCTTGCCGACCCTTATACACTGGGCGTTTCAGCCGGGGCAGCGTTTGGCGCCTGCATTGCAATCCTATACAATACGATTGTTTCAACTGTTTTGATTTCTACCTTCTCTGTCCCTGTATTTGCATTTGCAGGTGGTATTGGAACACTGTTTTTCGTTATTTATCTATCATCATCCGGAGGCGGACTCTCATCGAACAATCTGATTCTTTCCGGTATTATTGTCTCTGCAATATTGTCTGCAGGCATAAGTCTCTTAAAATATATGGCAGATGAACAAGTCTCGGTTATTATTTTCTGGCTGATGGGTAGCTTCGCTTCGAAGAGTTGGCTGGATGTTATTATGACACTTTCAGTTGTCAGTGTTGGTTTTCTGGTAGCTGTTTATTATGCCCGTGATTTGAATCTGATATCATTGGGCGAAAGATCAGCAGCATCTCTTGGAATAAATACAGGGCGGGTGACATTGATTTTGCTGATTACAGCATCCCTTATTGCTGCAATATGCGTCTCTGTTTCAGGTATTATAGGGTTTGTGGGACTGCTTGTACCCCATATGATACGATTTATTACAGGACCGGATAACCGGAAACTGATTCCGGTATCACTCATTACCGGTGCATTGCTGCTTCTTGGGGCAGATACTATTATTCGTGCAGTTTTACCGGGTGAAATTCCTATTGGGGTATTAACGGCTTTAATTGGCGGGCCTTTTTTCTGTTATATTTTCCGAAAGGGCCAGATGGCAAGATCTACTGTGAATTGATGCAACAGCGGGTAAGATGCTTTTTGATGTAAAGAATTTAACATTTTCATATGAAAACGGAAAGCCTGAGAAGCAGAAGGTTCTCGCTGATCTGTCCGTTTCGATTGAAAAAGGGTCTTTTACTGGTATATTGGGCCCAAATGGTTGCGGAAAAACAACATTTCTGGATTTACTGGTAAGGCATTTAACACCCGAAAAAGGTGAAATTGTTTTTGAGGGCAAACGACTGGATGCCTATAGTTCAAAAGAGTATGCAAAAGAAGTTGCTCTCGTTTCTCAGAATTTTTATATCAATTTTTCCTATACGGTTGAAGAAATCGTGATGATGGGACGCCACCCATATATACAAAGGTTTTCATCACCATCGGCAACTGATTTTCAAATTGCAAAAGCGGCCATGCAAAAAGCAGATATTTTAAAATTCAGAGATAAATATGTGACGCAGCTAAGCGGCGGAGAACGTCAGAGAGTCGTTTTTGCAAGGGCACTTGCACAGGATACCCCGGTTCTTATTCTTGATGAAGCCACATCGAATCTCGATATTAATCATACGCTCTCTTTGATGAGCCTGGTTTCAGAGAGTGTTATAAACAGAAATAGAACCGTTATTTCTGTTTTTCAGGATATTAATCTTGCGTCAATGTATTGTGACCGTCTGATTCTATTAAATAAGGGGCAGGTGATAGCAGCAGGGAAAACGGAAGATATTTTTACGTCTGATAATATTAAAAAAGTTTTTAATGTGGAATCAAGAATTTTTGATGACCCCTTTTCTAAAAGCCGTCTTGTTTCATTCAAAAGGTGATGGCTTCGTAAATTGTTTTTTCAAGTACGTTAATAAGGTAGGGATTGTGAGTATTATTTCATACAGATCAGCAGGGATTGCAGGAACGTTGCTTATGGCAATTTTGACCCTGCTTTTAAACGCAATGCCGGTATCTGCCTTTTCTGTTGAAAATAATATCATCACGGATAATCTTGGTAGAAAAATCAACGTAGAAAAACCGTTTAAAAGGATCATTTCTTTATACGGTGCCCATACTGAAAACATTTTTTTTATCGGGGCAGCCAAAAGTCTTATAGGGGTTACAAAAAATGAGGTTTTTCCGAAAGCAGCAAAGGAAAAAACTGTTTTTTCATACCATGATGACCCTGAAAAATTTCTTGCATACAAGCCGGATCTGGTTTTGATTCGCCCAATGATTGATCGGGGCTACACCAACCTGATGAAAAGGCTTGAAAAAAGCGGGATAACTGTTGTCTCTGTTCAACCGGCGTCAATCGCTGAGATGTTTGAGTACTGGAAGGTATTAGGACTTTTAACAGGGAAAACAGATAACGCCGGAATAATGATCAATCGTTTTAAAACAAATGTGGAAAAATTCAGGATGCTCTCCGGTTCTGTTACCAATAGGAAAAAAGTCTACTTTGAAGCAATACACAGTAGAATGAAGACGTTTACACCCGATTCAATGGCCATCTTTGTTCTTGAAACAGCCGGTGGCATTAATGTGGCATCGGATGCTTCTCAGGTAAGGAATACAAATATCGCAATATACGGGAAGGAGCAGATTCTCTCGAAAGCGGATGAAATAGATGTCTTTCTTGCACAAACCGGGGTCATGAACCGTCCGGATCTTTATATGATTAAAAATGAGCCAGGTTTCAAATTGATTAAGGCCGTTAAAAACAACCAGATTTTTTTTATTGATGAAATGATTGTATCAAGACCCACATACAGATTGTTAAATGGTATCAGTGTAACAGGATCAATTCTTTATCCCGAAGTATTTAATGGCAAAGGGAAAGAGATCCTTACAATAAATTGAGGTGACTTATCAAAGGTTTTGTTGTAGCAGGGACAAACAGCGGCAGTGGCAAGACGACGGTTTCGCTTGCACTGATGGCATATTTTCAGAAGATAGGGCTCATAGTTGCGCCATTTAAAGTCGGGCCGGATTTTATCGATCCTGGTCATCATACCCGGATCACAGGAACCGTAAGCAGAAACCTCGATGGGTGGATGCTCACAAGAGAGTATAATGCAGACTGTTTCAGGCGACACACTGCTTCTGCTGATATTGCGATTGTTGAGGGTGTCATGGGGCTGTTCGACGGGTATTCCGGTACATCAGAAGAGGGGTCAACGGCTCAGATGGCAAAATGGAATAATCTGCCTGTTGTTCTTGTTGTGAATGCTCAAAGTATGGCGAGAAGTGCAGCAGCTATCGTTCAGGGGTTTGAAAATTTCGACCCGGATCTTACATTTGCCGGTGTTATTTTTAATAAAGTCGGCAGTGAACGTCACCTTGCATATTTGACTGAAGCCATGGAAGGCAATTCCGGTATTCCTGTTCTTGGGGGGATTTTCCGGGATGAATCGATTGAAATACCGGAAAGGCACTTAGGCCTTGTAACCAATGATGAGCACATTTTGTCAGCAGGTGCCATTGCTAAACTTGCAGGGTTAATCGAGGATAATATTGATATTGCAAAACTTCTCGATAATGTTAAAGAGTATATGGCATCTGATCCTGATGCCGGTAATGTTGCAAAAAAAGATATACAAAAAGAGCATATAGTTAAAATTGGCGTGGCAAGAGATCAGGCCTTCTGTTTCTATTATAAAGATAATATCGAAATTCTGGAATCCTTCGGCGCAGAGATTGTTCATTTTTCGCCAATGGAAGATTCAACGCTGCCGAAAGGGATAAATGGCATCTATTTTGGTGGGGGATACCCGGAGCTCTTTGCAAAAAAACTGAGTGATAACAAATCATTGTTAGAAGAGATTCAGGCGCTGAGTGAAAAGAATATGCCGTTATACGGTGAATGTGGTGGGTTTATGTATCTCTGCAACGATATTACAGATCATGATGGCGATACACATAAAATGACGGGTTGCCTGCCGTTTTCTTTGAGAATGCTGAATAAACTGAAGACCCTTGGCTATCGGGAAGTGGCTATTAAAAAAGCCTCAGTGTTAGGTGAAACAGGGCACAGAGTCAGGGGACATGAATTTCATTATTCTGAAATTATTAATGTGGATGAAACGGTTGAAACTGTTTATTCAGTGCAAAAAAGAGTTTTTAATTCAAGCGTAGAAGAAGGTTATCTTAAAGGCAATACGCTGGGCAGTTATATTCATCTCCATTTTGGCAGTAACCCAAAGACCGCTGAAAAATTTGTTGCATCGTGCAGAAAGTGGATGCTGAATGATGATGCTGTTTAATATTTAAACTATGACGGACTAATAAAATGATTGAAACAATGAAACCGCAGGAAATAGAGACAAGAAGTTTTGAAATTATTGATGCAGAAGCAAAGGCCCATGATTTTACTGAGCCTGAGTGGAATATTGTAAGGCGGATGATACATACCTCAGCAGACTTTGATTATATGGATTCAGTGAGGTTTCATAAAGATGCCATTGAAAATGGTATAAAGGCAATAAAGTCAGGATGTAATATCGTTACAGATACAAATATGGCCAGATCCGGAATCAGGATGATTGATATCAATGGTTATGGTGGCGATGTCATGTGTCTGATTGCTGAAAACGACGTTAAAGAGGAATCAAAAAAAACCGGGAAGACCAGAGCTGTTATCTCCGTTGAAAAATCAGTTGAGCTTATGAAGGGTGGTATTTATGTCGTTGGGAATGCTCCGACAGCCTTAATACGGTTAAGTGAGATGATTAATGAGGGCAGTATTGCACCGGCACTTATTATCGGACTTCCGGTCGGTTTTGTTAATACGGTTGAATCAAAGGAACTGCTTATAAATACAGATTTCCCGTTTATTACCAACGTTGGTAGAAAAGGCGGGTCAAATATTGCTGCAAGTGTCGTAAATGCACTGATTATTATGTCGAAACAATAATATAAAGGCAGGTGGGAAAAATGAGTGAGAAAAAGGGTACA
>JQIA01000221.1_pt1 | contig 26874 bp, 23 predicted proteins | sample 811431 | NCBI WGS metagenome assembly JQIA01 (sample SAMN02998118, study PRJNA258478) | marine sediment metagenome | biome: marine; feature: seafloor; material: sediment; isolation source: oil-polluted sediment collected from 3 locations (0.5 km, 0.7 km and 0.9 km)... | place: USA: Gulf of Mexico ...
AAACAGTAACACTGAACGATATAACAATACCGGAAATTCTTGAAATGTCTGCAAACGAATTTCCTGAAAATAACGCGTTGAATTTTCAGGGATTCAGACTCACATACCTCGAACTTAAGGATATGGTTGACCGTTTTGCCTCCTACCTCAAGGCATCGGGTGTAAAGAAAGGTGACAGTGTTGCCGTCCTGTTGCCAAATGTTATCCCTGCCATTGTCAGCTATTATGCAATATTAAAAGCCGGGGGCGTTGTTGTTATGAACAACCCGCTTTATTCGGATCGCGAGTTGAAGCACCAGTTTAATGATTCCGGATCAAAAATTCTTATCACTCTTGATCTCCTTGCCGATAGGATGATTCGCCTTCGCCCGGAAACCGGTATCGGAAAAATTATATACACCTCAATCGGTGACTACCTGCCTTTTCCTAAAAGCCTGTTATTCCCTCTTGTGGGAAAAAAGAAAGGACTTGCGGCAAAGGTACTTGCAGCCACTGAATTGTACCGCTGGAAGGATGTGATCAAAAAGAGTCAACCCATTACAAATGCACCCGAAATATATTTGAGCGACCCGGCACTTTACCAGTATACCGGTGGAACGACAGGTGTTTCCAAAGGGGTCATTCTGACACACGGCAATGTCGCAAATCAGGTAAAACAGGTTGATGCCTGGTTTCCCACACTTAAGAAAGGACTTGAAACCGGACTCGCTGCACTCCCTGTTTTTCACGTTTTCGGTATGACCATCGCCATGAACTGGCAGATTTTCAATGCATGGGAAATGATTCTCGTACCGAAGCCCGAACCAGACGCACTTATTGATGCGATAACAAAATTCAAACCCACAGTCACATCACTTGTTCCGACGATGATTATTGGTATTTTAAATCATCCTGACTCTTCCAATATCGACCTGTCATCCATAAAAGGCTGTTTTTCCGGGAGTGCCCCCCTGCCTGTTGAGGTGATTAAAGAATTTGAAGAAAAAACCGGTGCAGTCATCGTCGAAGGTTTCGGATTAAGCGAAGCTTCGCCTGTCACGCATATCAACCCGTTTTCAGCTTCTGCGAGAAAAGTGGGGAGTATTGGTATCCCGCTGCCATCTACAGAGTGCCGGATTGTAGATCTTGGGGACAGCTCAAAAGCTGCCGAAACAGGTGAGCCCGGTGAGCTTCTGATCAAAGGCCCTCAGGTAATGCGAGGCTATCTTGGCCTTGAAAAAGAGACGAACAATACACTCAGAGGTGGCTGGCTCCATACCGGTGATGTTGCAATAATGGATAAAGACGGCTATTTTTTTATTGTTGATCGTATCAAAGATATGGTTATTTCCGGGGGTTACAATGTCTATCCCCGTGAAATTGATGAAGTTGTTTATGAGCACCCAAAGGTAGCCGAGGCATGCGCCGTAGGTGTTCCACATCCAAGCCGCGGGGAACAGGTCAAACTTTTCGTTGTTCTGAAAGAGGGCGAAACAGCAACACCTGACGAAATGATAGCGTTCTGCTCAGATAAGCTGGCAAAATATAAACTCCCTACCGAGGTCGAATTTCGTATCGAGCTCCCCAAAACAAATATCGGCAAAATACTGCGAAAAGACCTGAGACAGGAAGAGATGAAGGACCGGGTATAAAATTCCAGCACTAAAAAAATCCGCCCTTTATACTTTTTGAATATAAAGGGCGGACACACCCACCCACCAATAACCAATTGAAAATATGTTAATTTAAAATAATTAATCAGCTCTATCATTTTTTGTACTGACCAGTCAGTTTTTCATTGCTTTGGTTTATATTGTTGTGTATATAGAATGTAGAGTAATTAAAGTCTTACCAGAATTTAGTTTCCCGAAAGAACATAAAAAAAAGGGCGGTAGTATTATGACACAACCAGGATATGCCATAAGCGAGTATCATGACACAAAGGCAATTTATAAAAAACTGAATGCACTTATCACCAGTCCCATAAGATCCATCAAAAAAGAGGCATTGACGGATTATCTCAGGTATTTTGATGAAAACTGCACGCGGTCAAAAAAGATGACCGATGAAGCTGCAAATTATATCCCCGGAGGCGTTCAGCACAACCTGGCATTTAATTATCCATTTCCACTTGCCTTTGAGAAAGCTGAAGGTGCTTACCTTTTTGATATTGACGGTAACAAATACATCGATTTTCTTCAGGCGGGAGGGCCAACTGTTCTTGGCAGCAATCCACTGGTCGTAAGGGAGAAAATTATAGAGCTTTTAAACACCTGTGGGCCTGTGACAGGACTCTTCCATGAGTATGAAATGAAGCTGGCTAAATTTATCTGTGACCGGTTTCCCGGCGTCGATATGTTCCGAATGTTAGGCAGCGGAACCGAAGCCGATATGGGCGCCATCAGGATTGCCAGGCTTGCAACAAAAAAGAAAAATATCATAAAACAGGGCGGCGCTTATCATGGCTGGAGTGACCAGCTCTCCTACGGACTAAGAATTCCAGGAATAGGGGCACTGGAATCTCATGGGATTCCAAAAAGCTGTTTCAAATATACTCAGGAAGTCTATCCGAACGATATCGCTGCCCTTGAAAAAAGGCTGAAAAGAAATCGTTTCAGAGGTGGCACTGCAGCGGTTATTCTTGAGCCAATGGGCCCTGAAAGTGGAACCAGACCTCTTGATAAAGATTATAATGAACAAGCCAGAAAGTTGTGTGATAAATACGGCGCGTTGCTTATTTTTGACGAAGTTGTAACGGCTTTCAGAATCGGCATTGACGGCGCACAGGGATATTTTGGCGTTACACCGGACCTTACCATATTCGGAAAAGTTGTCGCCGGCGGCTACCCTTCTGCAGGCGGTATCGGCGGCAAGACTGAATATATGGCTTATCTGGCCGGTGGTATCGGCGGTAAAAAATCAAAGAAAGCCCACGTAGGCGGCACCATGGCAGCAAATCCACTCAGTGCTGCTGCCGGTTATTATACGGTGATGGAAATTGAAAAAACAAATGCCTGCGAAAAAGCAGGGAAAGCCGGGGACCGACTCATCAAAGGGTTACAGGTACTGATTGATAAATATAGTCTCCCTTATGTGGCCTATAATCAGGGATCCATTTGCCACCTTGAAACAGTTGGAACGATGCTGTTTGACATTAACCTTTTCAAACTCTGGGAAATCCCCGGTAAAATAAAAGAAATCCATGCAAGAAAAGATGTCATGACACATATGGGTGCGGCTTATATGGCTGAAGGGCTTGTTACGCTGGCAGGAAGCCGTGCCTACACATCGGCAGCCGATACAGATGAAATTATTGATGATGCCCTCCTCCGATTTGAGCGTGTTTTCAAAAATATTGAAGGCGTGTAGTCATCCGACTCTGTATTTCTGTATGATTCAAATAATGATGTAATTTTTAGAAGTTATATCTGGGGTGGTCAAGGGCAATCACCCCATTTAAATGGGAGGAAGATACAGGGCTCTCTTATTCTCATCATGACGAATAAGGGGTTATCTTCCTCCCGTCCTTTTTAATAACCACAAAACAAATCTATCAGCAATTTCCATTCACAGAAAAAGTGCTGGTGGTACTGACACTAAGGCTTTTCTCAATTATTTCAAGCTGTATCTGCAGGTCTTTAACTTCATTTTGCCAGAAAGATTCACTCCCCCAGGATGGAAATGTCGTTTTAAATTTGTAATCATCGGTCTGCTTACTGCACCAGGCAAGAAAATAGATCATTCGCATAGCTCTGAGTGGTTCAATAAGCTTAAGTGTATAGTCATCAAATTCTCTGAACTGCTCATATCCTTCAAGCATCAGATTCATTTCTCTCTTCGTCTTAGCTGCATAATCTGAAAGCAGCAGCCATAAATCCTGAACAGGCGGTCCGGTCATCATATCATCAAAATCGATTATCATAATACCTTCACCGGGCCTGTGAAGAAAATTTTTCAAATGACAATCACCATGTACTCTTATAAATTCTGTGTCATCAAAGAGTTTTACACTTAAATCGAGAATTTTGGATGTGACGTCCTTAAACCCGGTCTCATAAGATAATGAGACAAAGCCGCCACTGACAAGCTGGTCAATATCATTCACTGTCGAAAGAGATGGGTGCAACTTTATTCTCGATTCTGCATTGCCAGCTGAACCGGCGACATGTATTCTACCAACAAGCCGCCCCATCCTTTTCCAGTCCTCATCATCTAAAATTTCCATTTCACGCCCTGATCTTTTAGGAAACACGGCAAAATAGATACCGTTCACTTCGCCCAGTGTAGACCCGGTATTCAATATCATCGGTGTCACAACCGGTATTTCGTTTTCAGCGCAGGCCATCACAAAAGCGTGTTCATCCTGTAGTGCTTCGTATTTCCATCGACCCGGACGATAGAATTTCACAACATATCGGGTATCATCCATTGACAGAAGTTCATACACTCGATTTATGTAACTTGGCAGGGGGGATGTAAGCCCGGTAAGCCTATGGCCAATGGCCGTCTCTACACAATTTAAAATAACATCCGGGGTGAGCCCTTCAAAATCCGCGACCTGAGTCATTAACTTTCTCCTGCCATTACTGGCTTTATATCGATAAAATTATGTTCTGTTTCAAAAATTATAATGCCAACCAGTGTGCAGTGTAAAATCGGGAACGACTCCCAGAAGATCTTCTGAAAATGTACACTCAACACTGGTGTTTTTTGTAAATCTATGCCGGAATCCGCATGTCAATTCGATTCCGGGCAAATCAAATGCATCAATATTAAAATCATATGGCGAGCTGAAACAGTTCAGTTGTGCTGAAAACTGCCAGTTTTTATCATACGAAAAAACGACGCCGCCAAAAAGTGTCCCCATATTTTTGATTGGGATATCGAGCCCCGGTGTTTCGGGCGCTTCAAGCAAAATGAGGCCCGGGCTAAGAAAGTATGTGAAGCGATCCTTTGTCAGTTTGGTCAAATAGAAAAAACCATGATCAAATCCTCCGCTGCCAAGCCCCTGCGATTTATCGCCTGTAGGTATTTTAAGGCTGTATTGAATCGTTGAGCTAAACCTATAATCAGAGAGAAACGAAAACCGGGTGTTTACAGAAACAGGCACTTTAACTGACAAAACCGTATCTGCAGGCTGAAACCCCTCAGCTGAAGCCTGAAACCAGTAGTCACCCTCAATCGCTTTAATAAAATAAACAAACTCATTATGTGGCCTGTCCATTCGCCCGTAATCAGGAAAATGACCTGCGTCATGGTATTCTTCCAAAAACCCATCCATAAATCCGTCGTACATGGAGACAAAGGCAGTTTCAGCTTTAAGAGAAAAGAGATCAAACACTTTTGCTTCCAGAATAAATGTTATCGTCGTGTACTCCAGATCGACAACCGCTTCCCATTCATCGGAATCTTCATTTATAAAAATACTGGAATAGTCACCAAGGACAGACATGGAAACATTTTCGGAGGGTAGATCCGGTGAATCCGGCGTAGGCGTTAAAAACATAAACAGAGGGGTAAATCTGTTTCCCTGATTAAAAGGATAAATAATGTCAGCAGCAGAGGCACTGCAGATAACAACAAACACAAAAAACAGACTTAATATTAATAAACGTATCATAAAGCTAATTTTTCCAGATCCAACAGTATTTCAGCTCTTTATTGTTTTGAGTAATTACCAAAAATTTGCATGCCAAGCAAATTGTGAAGTGTAAATTTTATAAAAATGTATAAAAAGGAAAAGAAAAGAATTGGAAATAACAGGCAGTCAAAGAGGTAACCTGCAATCAGTTTAATTGTCCAGACAGCAATAAATTCAGCTTGCCTTTTTAAGTAAACACCCATATTTAAAAGGTTCCGCTTGGTATTTTTATATTGGGCCTGAAAATTAAATTTTTCCATCCATGAATCATTCTGACCCGGGCTACTGTCTTCAAAAAGCATGCCTGATAGTGACTCTGCAGAGAGCTCATGTTTTACTGACAAAAAACCTGCGGTTGCTTCTTCAATAAGAGGATTGGTAATCCTGTTTGATATAAAAGCAGCGCCACGTATCGAAATCGGTAGAATTAAATAAAGTGCAATTGTTAAAACAGCAGTAAAGGTCAATGCACTTTTTATAATTGAAAAAAAACGACCAGCCGTTTTTTTAAACTTATCAAACAGCCATGCCACAACAATCAGCAGAAAAAGAAGCCCCAGGCACCAGTGGTTCACAAGGGCTATTACCTGCAGTGCAAGCTGAGTGATCAAAATAATCGTGCCCCCGACAAGGGCCGTTCGCCAGGCAATATCGACATAGTCATATACAGACTGTACAATATCGCCAATTTCAAGATTAAAGCCAACCCCAACCTCTGAGCCCTCTATAATTGCAAGACCACTTTTGATACCCGACAGAATCAAAAATCCCTTTAGCGATTTGTTAAAAGAATCATCAAGGTATTCCTCATTATAATTTGAAACTGATTCCCCGCCTGCAAAGGAGACTGCTTTTTCGAGGTGCCCGCTCCCGGAGAGAATCGCCCCGGTCAGCAGAAGCACAACAATTGCAATTTCTTTAACTCTTTTTAAAAGCATATCCATCCTCCCTGCTGACTTTATATATTTACACCATGCCATACACTTTGCTGAAAACAGTGTAATGTTTAATTCTCTAAGAGTAAATAAATAATATTTATAGACAAAATTAAAAAAATGGTATTCAATATCTGATGAATAAAATACGCAAACAGCGGTTATCTATACCTGTAAATCAGGAGTCAGGTCAGGCGAAAATAATAAATCCAAAAACGAGGTAATTATGAAAAAGACAGCAATCATTATAGTCTCTCTCTTATTAATGGGGAATGTTGCTATCGCAGACAGGCTTAGCGGTTCAGGATATGGCGGGACTAAAAGCGAGGCAAAAAAAGAAGCCCTTGCAGATCTTTCCCAGACAATTAAAGTAGTAGTAAAGAGTGAATTTACAAGCATTGTGACCGAGAAAAACAAAGTGCTGAAAGAGCTAAAAACAAAAGCGATTCATCTGAAATCTGACCTGCCGATTCTTGGTGCGGAATTTGATGAACTTGTATCTGACGATGGCTATATGGTTGAAGCGGTCCTCCACTTTGCCAAAGTCGATCTCTATGAGCTTCAACTTAAAAAAATCAAAGAACTGATCACCCGTAATTCCACCAGGTATAACAAAGCAACATCCAATGACAGCAAGGTGGCCTTCTTAAAATCAATCCTCACAAACATTGATCAGTACTACAAATACAGAATCGTAGCCCAGCTCCTGCACAGTAAAAAGATTCCGGAAATTAAAGTGACTGCTACAGAAATAAAAAACAGACTGTCAAAACTGGAGAAAAAAGCTGATACAATCGATTTTGGTGCTAAAATTCTGGCACGGGGGATCAAGGAAAAAAGAATATATATATATCCCCCGGCAACAGGAAATTCAAGTGAAGTAACCCAGTTTGCAAGCTCTATAAAAGACAATCTCTCCAAATATCTAAGCACTGTTTCAAACCCTTCTGATGCTTCACATTTTCTCTCCGGTGAATACCGGATATTAAAAGGGGGAATTGAACTTACAAGCCACCTTCTCGATAAAAAGGGAAATACGCTTCAGACTGCGATGACTTTTTTTCTACCCGCTGCTTATAAAGGCTACCGGATAAAACCTGTTACACTTGATTTTGAAAAACTTATGAACTCAGGGTATATAGTCCCAGGAGATTTTAAGGCTGACATTAAAACGAAAAAGGGAAAAAGGGACCTCTTATACAAAAAAGGCGATTCCATGCACCTTTTTGTTAAAATGAACAAACCCGGGTATTTTTATTTTATTATCCACAACCTGAAAAAAGAAAAATACTCTTATATGGTTAATTTCAATGAAGCACAGGGCAACCGTAAATTTGTCTATTATGTTAACGGAGATTATGTGAATAAATGGGTGGGATTAGGCGACTTCACTGTTGTAGAACCCTTTGGCGTAGAAACCCTCCAGCTTTTTGCTTCAACCAAAGACATCATAGACAGTGTACCTGCCAGTTTCTATGATAATAAGACCCAGCTTTATAAACTCGGTTCAAAACCATCAAACGGAAAAGGCGTCGAAACGAGCCCTTCAAAGGCTCTTGTTGCAACACGAGGTCTTATTAGGAAAAAAAAGACGGCCACTACTGAGGCCTCTCTTGTTTTCACATCACTCGAGCGATAGTTATTTTGGCTGGTTTAAAAATGGTGAGACCATATTAAGGACTTTTCAAAAAGAATCATATCCCTGATTCATTCAATTCCTGAAGGCAAAGTGTCAACTTATGGGCAAATCGCCCATATGGCAGGAAACGGGAAAGCTGCCAGACAAGTATCCCGTATTCTTCATTCCTGTTCAAAAAAAGAGGGACTGCCGTGGCACAGGGTCGTAAACAGAGAGGGGCGTATATCACTGAAACCTTATCAGGGATACGAATTACAGAAACAACTCCTTGAGCAGGAGGGGGTTACCTTTGACAAGGCAGATCGAATTGATCTTAAACGCTTTCTGATGGATCAGGAGCAATAAAAAAACGCCGACACATACAGCATAGCCGGCGTTTTAAATCTCAAAAACGATATACTGAATGTTTAATAATTTGAAATCGTTGTAATATAGGCAAAACCACCTTCTTCTTTTACAAACAGATTCAACTGAGAGCTTTGAACAAAACCTGCGTAAATCAGTTTCGTTGTTACATTCCCCGCAGCATCTGTAACAACTTTATTGATCTCACCTGTTTCAGCACTTTGAATGTATAGGTCTGTTTCCGTTGCCGGTTCAAACTTACCACAATCAATAATTTCACCTGTCTCTACAAAATTACCTTCGACTTCCTCTTCTGAGGCTTTCGCATATATCCCCGCTGAGACCAAATCAAGAAGGCCTAACCCATATAAAGGAATTTCAACCATTGCAGGAACGACGCCATGCATTCTTTTCCGGGTCATAATCATTTGTTCAGCTGTTTCCATACAATAGGGCTGCCGCATCAATGTCCCTTTTTTTTCGCCGTCACGATAATGATAATTTATACTTATCTGTTTCCCGATAGCTTTTTTACCGAGAGTAATCTCCTTAACTGAAGGAGCCGACATGGTTAGAATCGTTGCACATCCATTCGTGAACAGGCAGGAGATTATAACCAGAACAAATGGTAAATATTTGTATTTCATAATTTTTCCTGTAGTATTTTTAAAAATATCAATATTTCATCCGCCGTTAATCAATTATTTAAAAACCGGCTGTATACCCCGCTCCTTCATAATTTCCAGTGCGGCATCACATGTAAGAAATTTGATGATCTCCTTGATCACCGGAGTTGGCTTCCCCTTGATAACCATGGAAAAAAATTGATGAAACGGGTATTCAGAATCATTTGCATAAACACCATCAACATTTAAAACTGAAATATCATTATATTTGGCTGCAATACCATTTGAAATAAATGAAATAGCCCCCGGAATATTTTTTACACCGGTAACGGCAGTAAATGACTTTGTAGCAACGAGATCACCCGTTAATTCGAACGGGCCCATGGCAAGTCTTTTAAAGTTAATGTAAGCCCCGGTATGCTTATCCGGAATAATTCTGACAACCGGCTGATCGGCACCACCAATCTCTTTCCAGTTCTTAATGTAGCCACTGAAGAGCTTTCTGGCCTGCTTGATGGTAATATTTTTTACAGCACAATCAGGGTGCGTAATAATAACGAGCGAATCTTTACAGATTGGAATTTCAATCAGCCCACTCTCTCGCTCTTCTCTTGAGAGCTTAATCGTTGAAGCGGCAATACTTGTAACGCCGTTTTTAACCCTTTCAATGGCTTTTTTAGATGAAAATATCTGGGATTTTACCCGTATACCGCTGGCTTCTTCAAAAATATCCAGAATTTCACGACCGAATGCTTCATGAATCTGGGATGAAATACTTGCAGAGTATACTTCTTTTGCAGTCGCAGAAGATGAAAAACCAACTATTAAAATCAGAGAGGTTGCTGCAAACAGACTTAAATACTTTTTCATATATCTCTATCTCCTTTATTAGAAAAAAACTTATGATTCAATGCGTTGAAACAGTAAACATTAGAATCATTTTATATTTGTCAAATAAAAATCTGGTATTGGAAAGTAACGATAACTATTGGCAACTTATATGAACTACAGAACTAATTCAATGAAAAAAAACGGTCGTTCATGTAAACAACAATCAGCTTTATGAGTAGCACACAGAACTCAGTGCTCTGTTCGGATTCGCGAATTTTGAACAAAAAAATACCGGAAAATCTGATTGACTTCATTTTCCGGTATTTTTATAGTTCAATAACTATGACGAGAAATCTATCTGCTGAACCGATCCTGCCTTTCCATCTTCAGAAAGATACATACCGGATCGCTGAATACGCCCATACAACTCATTTGCATTGTTTCTCATATCAAACTGCGAATTCACATTCCCCAGGTATATCGCACCGACATTTGCATCCTTAAGATCTGTCAGACTATCCGTTTTTTCGCCTCTGTTCCATAATGCCAGCCTGTTGTAGATGGCATCATTTTCGTCAATCCAGTTATTCCCGTCATCATCATATTCTGCCAGTTCGCTGAATCCGTTTCCGGTAGCAGGACCAAACATTTCACTACCATTATTTACTTTGCCATCTTCATTTTTATCAAAGACAAGGAAGCCACTTCCGGGCTTTAGCAGATTTATATCATCAGGTTTGCCGTCCATGTTAAGGTCAAACTCAAATTTCATGTCAGAGAGTTCAGCAGCCTTTCCCGAATAATTGATAACAAGCGGGTCAATCAGCGGTTCTCCTGCTGTGATTTCAAATCGTTCTTCAGTGAAATACTCCCGACTCATCTCCAGATCAAGGGAAAATTGAATTTCACTTCCATCAGCAGTTTTTACCATACCAGAGGCAGAAAAAGCTGTTGATTCATATTCATAGTGGGACTGATAGGAAGAGTATGACATTCCCCAGCCCTGTTCAACCGGGTCTGCATCTTCAATATTTTCCGGAGGTTTTTGGTTTTCAATCTGGGCAGGCGTATGAAATTCGTCAAACACACGTGTAAGATTTATTTTTTTCCCCGTCAGAAACTCTATCATTTTCTTTAGGGTCATGATTCTGGAATCACCTGGAATTTCTTTTTCAGGGTCATACTCAATATCATCTAAAGACGGAGCAGTCAGCTCCATTACCTGGGATTTGAATAGACCAAGCGCCTTAGCTGAAATTGATATTCTATCCGAATTTTCAGCTGCAGAAGCGGGAACCTGACTCTCTTCGCGACCTCCCCCCCACTCTCTGAGTTCCTCAATAAATTCGTCCCGCTGCTCATATCGCCGATGTGAGCTCAGGGCCATGTTATAATTCTGAATAAACATTTTACACCATCCTTAGTGTTAACTGGTTGAAAGTAAGCGTCCATGCTCGATTTTCATGGGGTATTTCGGATTGTTAAAACCGATAGAATATGGGGACAGACAACGTACAGGATGGTTTTGGAACCACAAAAACCTTTTCTTTAATTATTTTATCGACACATTCAATTTTTTCTTTAACAAAATGTTTTTATTCATTATTCTGTGTAAAATTAGAAAACGTTTTTGACAGGTACCCCTTTTTATTGTAGTTTTGATAAAGACTTCTTACGTTCTTCCTAAGAATTTCGAAATTATCTCTTTCAGGTACAACATATGGCTTTCAGGCTGTCACACTATATTTTTGGTAAATATGATAACAAAAACTACGTCCTTCAGCAGAAGGCACGAGTCGTTTTTTCTATATGCTTTGCTTCATTCCTGTTGAGCATATACATGATCATTATCAATACGTATGTAACAAAAGTGCCTCTCCTTGAAACGCTACCCATTATAGTTATCGCTTTCACGCTCCTTTTTTTCTGCTGGATGATAAAAAACGGAAACTACGCTATAACAGCTCACCTGATGATTATCGCAATGTTTCTAACTGTCTGGGTAGTAATGTTTATAAGTACGGACACGCTACCGGTTGATAAAGTCGATTCCATTGTCTTTATATTTGGTGCGCTGGCAATAACACCTATTGTTATTACAGAGAAAAAACAGGGGATTCTTTTCTACTATTCAGCCAATATTATTTTACTGATCCTTTTTTCTTTTCACCTCCTGGAATTTGATTTTTTTACAACAGATGTTGTGGTTGAATATTTCACTGACAATTTTGTCGTCATGCTACTGGCTACCATTATTTCCTATCAGATTTTCAAAATTAACAAAGGGGCGCTCGATATAGCACATGATACTGCAGTAAACCTTAGAGCCGAAAGAGATTATTCACATACTGTAATTGACAACTCTCCTGTTATCATCTGCAGCATGTCAAATGACGGTATCTTTGACTCTGTTAATCCTGCATTCAAAAAGATTACAGGGCGCTCAGCTGATTATTTAATCACTAAAAAATGGCGGGAGGTTTTCTCTTCTTATAATGAAATTAAAGGACTGGATAAAATAAAAACCTTTGAGACAACTATAACCTCCTCAGACAACAGTCAAAAAATCATCATATGGAATATTACCAAAAGGACGGATGAAGCAGGCACAATAAACGGAACAATTCTTTTTGGTATAGATGTCACCTCACAGAAAAACGCTGAAACTAAAATTATCGCTATGAATAAAGGGCTCGAAGCGTCAATCAGACAGCGAACATCAGAACTTGAAAAATCCAATCTGACAATGAGAGAAGTTACCGATAAAACAAGAATACTCGTAAATACAGCACGTATGGAAAATGAAAAAAATACAATCATCATCAGCAAATTATCAAATGAGGCTGTTGATCTTGCTGAAACCGGCGTTGAAAAAATGGCGGAGATGAAAAAGTCCATGTCCGCGATAAGTGATGTCGGCAACAGAATTGCAAATATTAATAAAACAATTGATGATATTGCATTTCAGACCAACCTGCTTGCGCTGAACGCAGCCGTGGAAGCTGCAAGAGCCGGTAAGCATGGCAAGGGTTTTGCTGTTGTCGCTCAGGAGGTCAGAACTTTGGCCGCACGAAGTGCAAAAGCCTCCAACGAAACATCCGATCTTATAGAAAATACGATCAATCTTGTTCAAAATGGTGACACAATTGCCCAATCTACAGCTGCATCACTTGATGAAATAAACGACAGTGTAAAAAAACTAAAAGCAATTGTCTCTGACGTGACAGAGGCAAGTAATAACAAGGTAAATGAAATTGCCGCAGTAAACAGAAAACTTGTTAAAAGCTGACACCTGTCGTCATTATGTACTATATTCAAACACTATCCCAAAGGCTGAACTCCGTTTTTACTTGCGTTAAAATGTATTACTGCATATAGAACCGAATGGGGTTAAGTGACGCTATGACAGGTAATATTTTAAAAAACAAACTGCTTCAGACAGTTGTTATATTCATTTTTTATCTTGCATCTACCAGCTATGCAGACATACCGGTTTATGAGACTCAGGATGTAATACACCTGGGGAAAGCAGTTATCTTTCTTGAGGACTCTTCAGGTGATCTCGATATTCGCGCAATCCGGTCTAAACCTGAGACGCTATGGAAAGCCTGTGATGAAGATACCATAAACTTTGGTTATACGGACTCCGCCTACTGGTTGAAATTTTCCCTGAAAAACCGAAAATCATTTAAAATCACACGTGTCCTTGAAATCGCCTATCCTGTGCTCGATTATATCGATGTTTTTATATATCAGAGCGACCTTCTTCAAAAATCATTTGCAACCGGCGACAAATACCCCTATGGCAAAAGGCCGATTAATCATCGAAACTTTATGTTTCCCATTGAAATGGACAAAAACAAAACATTCGATGTTTATCTGAGAGTAAAATCAAAAAGCTCTATGCAGATCCCGCTTATACTCCAGACGGAGAACCATGTACTTGAAAAAAACCAGTCCCAGCTTCTTGGTCTCGGAATATATTATGGCACAATGATAGTCATGGCACTCTACAATCTCTTTGTCTTTATCTCTGTCCGTGAAAGAAGCTATCTCTATTATGTTATTTATGTTGTCTTCATGTGTCTTTTTCTTGCTGGTATGAATGGCATCAGCTTTCAGTTTTTATGGCCTGACAGAACCTGGTGGAATGATCAGTCGCTTATTGTATGCCTTGCTGTTGTAATACTTTTTGCCCTGCTGTTTACACGGAATTTTCTTGCTTTGCCTGAAAATACCCCGAAGCTTGACCGGTTTTGCAGGCATATGATTATATACTGTAGCAGCGTTTTAGCGCTCTCTTTTATCCTCCCATATAAGTATGGCATCATCCTGTTAATTTCCAGTGCTGTAATCATGATTTTCGCTTCATTTCTTATTGGTGTATACCGATGGACAGAGGGATACATAACAGCTAAATACTACACAACCGCATGGGCGGCAATGCTTTTAGGGGGTATGATTCTCGCCTTCAATAAACTGGGATTTATACCCCGAAACGAATTTACAGAACATGCTGTCCAGTTTGGTTCAGCCATAGAAGTTATTCTTCTCTCTTTTGCCATGGGTGTCAGATTAAACACTGAGAAAAAAGAGCGCTTCGATGCACAGCAGAAAGCCCTTCAACATGAAAAAGAGGCGCGGGAAGCTCAGGCCCGATCACTATCTATTCAAAAAAAGGCAAATGAAACCCTTGAACAGAATGTATTAATAAGAACCCGGGAACTTGAGAAGGCAAATACAAAGCTCAAAGAATTAAGCATCACAGACGGACTGACCGGGCTGAATAACAGACGTTACTTCAACGAAGTATATAATAGTGAGTTTATAAGAGCGCTGCGCGATAAAACACCACTCTCATTCCTGATTATCGATGTTGACCATTTCAAAAATTTTAACGATATGTACGGACATATTAGGGGGGATGACTGCCTCATCTCTATCGCCGATACTATAAAATCGACCCTCCAGCGAGACAACGATTTCCTCGCCCGGTATGGTGGAGAAGAGTTTTGTGTCCTGCTTCCAAACACTGAAATAGACGGTGCTCTTCATGTTGCTGAAAATATTAGAAAAGACGTCGAAAAAATTTCTTTTATAGTTGACGAATCAGTCGTTCCTGTGACTGTTAGCATTGGGGTTGCCTGTGAAATTCCTGTGAACAAGAAAGAAGCTAACCGGCTTTTGTCCATGGCTGACAAGGCACTTTACAGGTCAAAAGAAGAAGGCCGAAACCGCGTTTCACTCTATTCTGAAAAGCCCTAATCCTTTTTCCATTGAAACAGAATTGATCCTGCAAAGATAAAAAGTGACGACATAAAAATCAGTGCAAACAGCTGATATTTTATATCCATAAGCCCGGCACCATCATTCATTATTTTCCTTGCACACTCAATCAGATGCGTTAACGGGAAAATTTTTGAAACCCATTGAACCCAGGGTGTTGTACCCTCAAGAGAAAACCATACCCCTGATAAAAACATCATTGGCCATGAAATCAAATTTAGCAGCCCCCCGGCAAGCTCTTCACTTGTGATACGTGCGGCAATAAGCAGACCGACCGATATCATTGAAAAAGCCCCTGCAAAAAAAACAATCAGCAGAGCAAAATAGGAACCCCGGCACTCAAAATCATAAAGAAACAGACAACAGATATAGACTGTTATTGTTGTCGCCAGCATAATAAACAGGCGGGAAAATATCTGAGCTGCAAGATATTCATAAGCCCTTACCGGGGTGACACTCAGTCTTTTTAAAAGACCATTTTTCCGGTAGCGGACAACCACATACCCAACCCCAAAAAGACCGCTGAACATCATATTCATTCCGAGGATGCCGGGAAAAAGCCACTCAGAATAAGTAGTCTGCTCACCCTTAACAACCTGTTTTTTTAAACCATGGTCGTTTCCGACAGCAGCAGCTAAGAGCATTTTCTCTACGATATAGCCATTGGGAGATGTCTCATTTATCCAATAGCTGCCATCCACTGAATCAATAAGGATATCAATACGGTGATGTTTTAATTTATCAACAGCACTCGCTCTGTTATCAAATTTTACAAAATCGATATATTTCAGGTCTGTGAATGCAGCCATTTCGAATTTTGTTTCTGCTGCTGCGCCTTTACCGATAATCCCGGCCTTATAGAGACTCTGGCCCTCACTGCCGAACATCATTGAAAAACCGGCAACAATCAGAAACGGAAAGAGAATACTCCACCCAAGGGCAGACTTATCACGGTAAAATTCAATATTACGTGCCATGAAAAGCGCCCAGATTCGTCTCCACATAATCTACCTCAGCCCATGCCCGGTAAGTTTTAAAAAAAGGTCTTCAAGATTCTGAGATCGCACATTGATACCGCTTAAAGCGACATCAAGCGCAAGGAGTTCTGTAAGACATGCTTTTATATCCATCGTCTGAATTTCAACCTCATGACCATGATCAATTACATCGCCATGGCTGAAATGTTTAAGTTTTTCAGCAACATTAACATCTTTCAAAAGAACTGACGTTAACTGGCAGTGAGCTTCAAGAAGGCTCGATGGTGGGCCTTCCTGTATAAAACGCCCATGATCCATAATAACAATATAGTCACACAGAAGCTGTGCTTCTTCCATATAGTGGGTTGTCAGAACAATGGTTTTGTTTTTTTTCTTCAGCTGAAAAACAATATCCCATAGATGTCGCCTTGCCTGAGGATCGAGGCCGGTTGTCGGTTCATCAAGAAAAATAAGATCCGGATCATTTGCAAGTGCCATGGCAAGAAGAAGGCGCTGTTTCTGTCCACCTGAAATTTTTCTGTTATCACTATCAAGGATATCTTCAAGCTGGCAGAGTTCTATTAACTCACTGAAATCCGTATTACGTCCATATAGGCTGCTGAAAGTGGCAAGGGTCTCCCGAACAGTGAGATAGAGGGGTAATTCTGTATTTTGAAACTGGATGCCGACTTCTTCCTGAAATCGTTTCCCCCTTGGGCGACCTTTATAGAGAATATCTCCGGAACCGGGCTCCATTATACCTTCAATAACTTCTATTGTCGTTGTTTTTCCAGCACCATTCGGTCCCAGTAAACCAAAACATGTACCAGCGTCAATTGAAAAACTGATATTGTCTACTGCAGTAAAACTGCCGTATTTTTTTACCAGATTTTTAACGTCAAGAACGCTACCGTTATGCTCAGTTTTATTCATACCTGTCAGCCCTTAACTGTTTCCCGTAGATAAACTCACCTCTTTTGAACATTTTACGACAGCACCAAGCTACTCATTAATTTTTTTCTTTCGCTGCTCAATATAAAAATCCCTGATCATACTGTAAGGGTCGAGAGACGCTGACTTAACGGCCTCATAATTACCAATCATAAAAGAGACAGAATTGAGAGATGAAAACCCATACAACCCAAGAGCTGCTTCCCGGTTCTCCATATAACTGGTTGGACTTAAAAAAGTTGCCCCGGCAGTACCTATGGAATCTCTTAATGTGGATGGGCCTAACAGCGGCAGATAGAGATAAAACCCATTGCCAATGCCATATTTACCCAGCACCTGCCCAAGATCCTCATCCCTTTCTTTCATTTTAAAACTATGTGTTGCGGTATCGATAACCCCGCCAAATCCAAGCGTTGTGTTCACCAGAAACCGCCCGACTTCTGTTCCGGCACCTTTTACCTTTCCCTGAAGAAGGCAGCTGGTGAAACGAACCGGCATCTTTAAATTATTAAAAAAATTCTTAACACCGGTCCTGAAAAAACCCGGAGTCACTTTTTTATAAGCCTTTGCCGTCGGCTTCAATGCCCAGAAATACAATTTGTCATTAAAATGATACATCGATTTATTGAAGTAATACAGAGGGTCGGCGACGAGTTTTTTTTCTTTTTTCAGATCCGCTACATCCAGATCTTCATCTTCATCATCAAAAAAGTCATCGTCCTCATCGTCTGCGCTGACTTCGGCTGTTTTCTCATCAGAGGCTTCGGTAGAGTGCGAATCAGTTACAGTGGTTTTAACACCTTCATTTTGCCCATGCGCACACCCTGAAATAAAACAACATATAATAAAAAAGAATAAGACTGCCTTGATTTTATTTTGATTTTGCTGCTTTTGCTTCCGCCTGTTTCGCCTTCGCTGCTTCATGTTCTTTAATCTTTCCTTTAATTAAATCCATCAGGTAGTCCGGTTTATTCTTTAGAAGTACCGATTTGTATTCTTTTCTAAAAGCAGATACCAGGCTTCGGCCTTCAACTTTCAAATCATAAACCCGCCACATATTATTTCGCTTGAGCATCAGATAATCTATCAGAATCTTATCATTAATAATGGTGTTGATTTTTGCCCGATTCATACCCTTTTTAGGCTTCATCATAACTGCCGTCGACACTGTAATTTTCACATCTGTTCCATCAAACTCAAGGCGATCAAGATAGGTGTTTCCAAGATGCTGTGTAAAGAGCGTCTCAAATTCAGCATGTTGCTCCGGTGAGAAACGCCTGTCTTCGTATTCTCCCAGTTTAGATTTTGACGTGGCGCTAAATTTACCAAGGGCAAATTCCGTTATTTTTTCAAAATCGAATGTTCTCTGTACAATTTTCCACAACTTTGTTCGCTTTTCTTTATCACTTGCAGACGGTTCTTTTACGACTTTCAGGACATCCTTCATGGATGTCTGTATAATTGAGTCCACATCACTTATGTCGTCAGCAAATAAGAGCGGTGCTGTAATCATGACAGAAAAACAAATAGTGATAATACCGATAATTTTTTTCATAGTACATACCTCCTACTTTTCTTTTTTATCGCCGAAAACATATTTGCTGACAAGGTCTTCCACATCAAGTGCTGACTCTGTATCGTCTATATAAGCGCCAGGTTCAAGGGCATCGTCTGAACCACCGGGAGATATCATGATATATTTATCGCCAATCAGACCGGCCGTCTTTATTGAAGCGATGGCGTCTTCACCTATTTCAATCCCCTTCTGGATTTTAAGCTCAACCTGTGCCACCTGCATTATAGGTTCAAGGGTAATACCTTCGACCTGTCCCACCTGAACACCCGCAATTTCTATATTCGAACCAGGTTTCAACCCGGCGGCAGACTCAAATTTTGCGTAGAGTGTATAGTAATTATCGCCCAAAAGCTCCATCTTGCCAAGTTTAACGGTAAGATAGCCTACACACAGAATCCCGATAACCACAAATATTCCAACAGCCATTTCAACGGATGACTTTTTCATAACCCCTCCGGTTGTTTCATTTTTAATTTCATTTTTATAATCATATTTTTCAACTATCAGAATGACTCCGCCCAAATATAAAGTCCTGAATTGCCGGGCTGGTATCACTCTGTATTTCGTCAGCAGTTCCTTCAAAGATAATTTCACCTTCATTCAACATCGCAATTTTCTGTGAAATTGAAAAGACTTCCGGAATTTCATGACTAACGATAATACCCGTAAAACCGAATTGTTGCTGATAATTGGAAATCATTGTATGCACTGCATGCTTTCTGATCGGGTCAAGCCCCGTCGTCGGTTCATCAAACAATACAATTGACGGATTTGTTATCAGTGCCCGGGCCAGAGCAACTCTTTTTTTCATACCGCCGGACAACTGACCGGAGTATTTATCTTCAATACCTTTAATATCGAGTTGTTCCAATCGCTTCCGGACTTCCTCTTTTATTTTTTCATCGGGTGTTGATGTCCCCTCTTTTAACGGGAGAGCAATATTTTCTGCAACGGTCATTGAGTCAAAAAGGGCAGTATCCTGAAACATATAGCTGAACTTCCGTTTCAGTGTATCTCTCTCTTTTCTATCTCTCTGATTTAATGTCTTCCCTTCAAAATAAATATTGCCGGTATCCGGCTTTACAAGGCCGATTATGTGTTTCAGCAACACACTTTTCCCTTCACCGCTTTTCCCGATAACGGTTGTAATCTCTCCCTCATTAATGGAAAGGTTTACGCCCTTTAAAACATGGTTCGAGCCAAAGCTTTTGCAAATATTTTCCAACTGGATTAAGGGTTCTGTCATTTTTTTCCTTACCAATGTTTTATAGAATAGAAATTAAAAACATTTACATTTAATGTCCTACAACAAAAAAGACGTTATTATATAATCAACAATCAAAACCAAAACACATGCCTGAACAACAGCTGTCGTTGTGGAGAGTCCAACCCCCTTTGCACCGAAGCCCTCTTTTCTTAAATGGGTAAAATACCCGTGAAAGCAACAAACGGAAACAACCACAAGCGCAAAGAATAAGGATTTGATAAACCCTTCAGCAATATCAGACATTTCAACGCTGGATGCAACTCTAAAAAAATAGATACCCGGATTAATGCCAAGAAGCCTGGATCCTGTCAGATAACCACCAAATATGCCAACGACATCAAAAAGAGCCGTCAGCAAGGGAAAACTAATAATAGCAGCAATCATTCTTGGACTGATTAAAAAACGAACCGGGTTTATTGACATGGTCTTCAGGGCATCAATCTGTTCAGATATTCGCATAATGCCAAGTTCTGCTGCCATGGCAGATCCAGCCCTTGCAACAATCATGATGGCTGTTAATGTCGGCCCAAGTTCTCTTATCAATGTAAGAGCAACAGCAGAGCCCAGAAGTCCTTCAGCGCCAAACCTTGATAAGGTGTAATAGCCCTGAAGCCCGAGAACCATACCTGTGAACCCCCCGGTAAGGCATATGACAACAATCGACTTTGCACCAATAAAGTATATTTGCTCAATCAGTCGTTTCCACTGAAACGGAAAAGAAAAAATGTATAAAAGACTTTTAAAAAAGAAGACACCAAACCGGCCGAGGATACTGATAAAGGATAAAACAGCTCTGCCTGTTGCTGAAACCGGGTTGTCTGATACAGTAAATTGATTCATAATTATGTCCTGATTCGAGTAAGAAGCATAGTTGTGTGTAATTTAACATCGTTACAAGTTTAAAAGGGTAATGTTTTTTATAAACACTGTCAAGAATAACCAGAGCCCACAGAGGCTAACTCTGTTCCACAATATTAACAATTGTAGCACCCCAGTTTCCGGATGCTGCAGGGGTAAATGATCTGACATTTTTGTGATTTTCAAGAATGCTGATCACCCTTTTTTTTAATATCCCCTTTCCTTTGCCATGGATGATGCGTACAACATATATTTTTTTTTCAAGACACGCTAAAAAATATTCATTTAACAAATCCGGAATCTCCTTCGGCTTAAAATGATGCAGATCAAGCGTATCTTCAATACTTATTACGATCGGATCATTTTCCATGATCACTCGTTATCCTCTCTGTTTTCATCCTTGTTAAAAATATAGCCTACGGATCGTCTGCTTTGAAAATGAACCGGCTTCTTAGGATTCTTTTCAAAGTATTTTCTAAAACGGACAAGAAAATTATCTACAGTTCTTGTCGTCATATTTTTGGTATACCCCCAGCCAATTTCAAGAAGTTTTTGTCTTGAAAGTGCCTTTCCCGGGTTTGTTACAAAAAGCTTCAGCAATTTTATTTCCTGTTCAGTCAAATTAATTTTCCCAGCCTCACAGGTTGCCACAGAAGAGGTAAAATCAATTTCATTGGTACCAAAACAGAATGTTTTTTCAATATCACCCAGTTTCTCAACTCCTGTAATATCTGTATTTTCATACATACTGATACGGGTCATTAACCGGTCAATCCTTAGGAGGAACTCTTCGAGATCAAACGGTTTTGCAAGATAATCGTCCACACCATGCCTGAACCCCTCGACTTTATCTGTTGTTGTACTTTTTGCTGAAAGGATAAGAATTGGAAGTTTCTGGTCTTCCAGACGAATATTTTGAAGAACAGAAATCCCGTCAATCCGGGGCAGCATTATATCCAGAACGATGAGATCCGGCTTCCATTGACGCCAGAGGTCAAGCCCTTCTACACCGTCTTTTGCGACAATGGTTTCATATCCCTGAAGCGAAAGATTCAGCTTGATACCATCGGCAATATGTGCTTCATCTTCTACTATCAGAATTCTTTTTTTGTCTGTGCTGGTTTGTACCATTATTTATTCCCTGTTCTCTTTCTCATAATTATATGTATATACCGGATCACAGAAATGCCGCAGCAAAAAAAAGGTGAAATGACTTTTTCACATGTTGTGATGCGGAATCATCACTGTCAGCGGCATTAAAACTGAGCCGCCTTCATTTTTTTTAGCTAACAACCGGAAGGGGCTCAGGTATTGTCATTATAAATTCACACCCATTCCCAATACCATGACTTTTCGCATGAATATTACCACCATGGAGCCGTGCTATAATAGTCACAAGATATAGCCCTAGTCCGCTGCCTCCTGAGGCCATTTTCCCGGAACTACCCGCCTGATAAAACTTTCTGAAAACCGCTGATTCTTCCTTTTTCTCAATACCGATACCATTATCTCTGAATGAGACAAAAACATTCTTTCCGGTTCTTGAAAAGGTTATGTCAATTCTGCATTGCTTTGAATTGTTATATTTAATGGCATTTGTCAGAATGTTCATCAATAGCATTTCAAATAACAGCGTATCAAGCTTTATCAATGCCGGCTTTTTCAACCTATTATCTATCGATATTTCAGCTGCCGTAAAAAGATGGTCATTAATTGTCAAAAAACCCGTTGTCGCTGCAACAATATCAAGCGGGATAAAATCACCGTCATACTCATCGCTTTCCAGCCTTGCCAGATCAAGAATCCCACTGATATTCTCCGACAGCCGGCTGACATCAGAAAGCATATACCGAAGATATTTATGCTGGTCCTCTCTGCTGAGCTCATGTTTCAAAAATGTTTCAAGATAAAGTTTTAATGACGTAACGGGCGTTTTTAATTCATGGGTAAAGTTATTAATAAAGTTCTGCTGATGACTGTATAACTGCAGGACTTTCTGATAATAAACAAAAATCATGAATATACCAGCCAGAACCACACTCCCGATAAGTGAAAGAATAACGATAACAATCCAGGTTCGCGACTGAAACACCTCAAGGGGATCTAAATTCAATCTGCCCAGCAGCTCCTCAAGCCCGCTCTTCACTTCTATATACCAGAAAATACATAGAAAAAGAGTAATGGTAAGGGCGGCCATCGAAAAAAGAAACAACACTGCAGGATGGGGAAGCCATTTGTATCTTGTCTTCATAAACCTCTTTTTATTTTTAGTATTTAACAGGACAACATTATCGATGAAATAGCTGTTTTAAGGTGGGTTGTCAATATGTTAGCTCAATAGTTTTACCTGCTCAGGGGTTTTTCCTTATCCAAAAATGCATTAATAAGGTTAATCACTTTACCTGAGTGTTCAGAGAGCTTATTCCCGGACTTTCCGGACAGGATCGCACTTCTTGAATTTAATAGGGTAATTTTTTCAATTTTGGCAAGCCCTTCATTGATCGCCTCAATTTCCAGTGACTGCTCATTACATGCAGATGCTATATCACCAACATAATCTGTTACATTGGTGATAAGATTTTTTATTTCATTTAATGCCTCAGCAGACTCCCAGACGATATTGTTACCCTGTTCAACACTGGCTACAGACTGTTTGATAAGTGCCGCCGTATCACTGGCAGCCTCAGCACTTCGTGTTGACAGTACCCGTACCTCCTGTGCAACAACGGCAAAGCCTTTTCCATGTTTGCCTGCACGTGCAGCCTCAACCGCAGCATTAATTGAAAGAATGCTGGTCTGGAATGCAATGCCATCAATCGCTTTAATAATTTTCGATATCAGCTTCGTCGATTCACCAATAGCTATCATTGATGCAACCACACTGCCCATTTTTTCAACCCCCTCTTCCACGAATGCCTTAGCATCTATCGTCAATCGGCTCGCATGAGAGGCATTCTCCGCATTCGCCCTGGTCCTGACAGAAAAATCCGACACACCAGCCGTTAGCGTTTTAAGTATTTCCGCTTGCGATGATGCCCCTTTCGATACTTCTGTACCTGTTTGAGAAACCCTTCCGGCATCTTCCCTGATTTTTTTTGATAATGTTTCAAGTTCGGTGGCCAGACGGATATTTGATGCCTCTCTCTCTTCAACAATTCGCTCGTTCAGATCCTCCAGTTCTCTTTTCTTCTGGCTAAGAGAATCCCTGTTTTTTTCAAGTTCATCCTGCATTTTGATGCGGATAAATGTAGAAAAAAAAGAGATCAACATAAATGTCAGGATACCGGCCAGTACAATTATAAATAAAGCGGTTTGACCATTCAGAAACAATACGCTACCAGACATTACCAGCGAACCAATACTGAATAAATAATAGCTCAGAAGTTCTTTTACTGAAGCAAAGAGGCTGCAGCCGCATAGAATAAGAATATAGGTCCCTATAATGTGAACAAGATCAAATTTGTAATAATTCGCGATATACATAAACTGGCCGGTAATCAAACACATTGAGACAAAAAAAACCGGCACAATCTTCGCTTTAAAAAAATTAAACCGGATTGAACAGCCCCACATTATTAAACAGAACACGCCCACAACAGTTCTGATTGTAACGTGCCATAAGAATGTTTCATGATACTCCGGCATCAACAATACTGAGAATGTCCAGAGCGGATACAGAATTGCCCCGATTAAGAGAAAATTCAGATATCGCTTATAAACTTTTGGCTCACGACATGAAACGCGTTTCATTTCCTGTACCTCTGTTGACAAAAAAATGCCCCATAGAGAGAGTGTGATTTAATTGTGACGTGATAGTCTAAGATGAAAAAAGAAATAGTGTTATAAATTTTAACACAAAACGGGTTAAAAGCTCAAGTGATTTAAGCTTGTTACAAAAACTGATACCGATATAACCGGCTTATTGACGAAATCGGTATGTTTTTCGTTCTTCTGCACCGGCTACCTGTTTTTTTACCGCTGCAGTTCTTGAGGTATCAAAAAGAACTTTTGTCGTATCGAGCATACGGTTTGAATACCCCCATTCATTATCAAACCACGCCATTATATTTACCATTGTCTCACCGATAACGCCTGTCTGGGTACCATCAATAACGGCTGATCTCGGATCATGGTTAAAGTCGCAGGAGACAAGCGGGATCTCGGTGTATCCAAGAATGCCTTTCAGGCTGCTCTTCGACGCATTTTCCATTATTTCATTAACCGTATCAGCATTTGTTGGCGTTTTAACACATGCCGTAAGCTGCATTGCAGAGACATTAATCGTCGGCACCCTCATTGAAACAGCCTCAAATCGGCCCTTCAGATCTGGTAAAAGCCTGTCAATCCCTTTGGCGAGTTCTGTTGTTGCTGGTATTATTGAACTGCCGGAACTCCTCGTTCGCCTGAGATCTGGATGATGATATGCGTCAATAACAGGCTGATCATTCATCATTGAGTGGATTGTCGTAATCACACCATGCTCGATCCCAAGGTGCCCGTCGAGCTCATTGATAACATGTGTAATGCAATTTGTTGTGCAGGATGCATTCGAAATAATACGTTCAGAACCTGTCAAAATGGCATCATTAAGACCATACACAATTGTTGCGTCCACATCGTTTTCAGCAGGACATGAAAAAATAACTTTTTTTGCACCACAGTCCAGATGACGTTCGGCTATTTTTCTTTCAGTATAGCTACCGGAACATTCAAAGACGACATCAATATCGAGTTCCGCCCATGGCAGACCCGAGATCTCTTTTTCAAATGAAACATGAATCGGATCGCCATTAATAAGAAGAAAATTCCCTGTGTGTGATACGTCACCCTGAAACCGGCCATGGGTTGAATCAAATCGGGTCAGATGCACAATAGACCCCATATCTGAGGGCTCATTGATTGCAACAATTTTCATCTCATTGCAATAATCTGATTCATATAATGCTCTTAAAACACAGCGCCCGATTCGCCCATATCCGTTTATGGCTATTTTAATATCCATTTTGACTCCTGAACCATGCTGTGGCTCTAATCATGACGGTACCTTTACAGATTAAATTACATAATAGTTATCTTCAACACCGGGCCGGGCGCTAAGCACTAAATAAAAACAGGTTTTATATCAAATATATCTATGAAATAACAGCATAAAAATGCTATAGTCATCAATTAATATATCAAAGATAAATTTCATGGCTCATAGCATGACCACTATACAAAAAACGACAATAATGTAACAAATCAAGTGTGCCATATTACAAATATGTCGTTTTACAGTTTATACCCACAAGTCTTATTTTTACAAAAAACAGCACAACACATTGCTAACACTTAACATTAGCAATAATTACTTTACATGGCATGATTATTGAACTTGTTATAGCTTAAGATTTAAGACATTAAAAAAAAGTTTTATAAAATATTTATTCAGGAGAGGCCAACATGACAGCAAGAACAAAAGCAATCAGATCAATCAATAGCAACTCACCTTTGGAAAATACCATTGCATACCAGGAAGTCAATTCCATTGACCTTTTTGGCGCAAACGTTTTCAGCATGACTGTTATGAAAAAAAGACTTCCCAAAGATGTTTTCAAATCAATCCAGAAAACAGTTGAAAACTTTACTGAGCTTGATTCTAATATTGCGGATGTTGTTGCAAACGCTATGAAGGACTGGGCTATTGAAAGAGGCGCAACTCATTACTCTCATGTATTTTTCCCTCTCACCGGCGCAACGGCAGAGAAACATGACAGTTTTCTGCTACCGGACGTTTCCGGTAACGCTATCGCAGAATTTTCCGGAAAAACGCTTATTCAGGGTGAGCCTGATGCATCCAGCTTTCCAAACGGCGGCCTTCGCCAAACGTTTGAAGCACGGGGTTATACCGCATGGGATGTAACAAGCCCTGCTTATATTATGGAAAACCCTAATGGTGCAACACTCTGTATCCCTACGGCATT